>Ga0172374_1000331_pt1 | contig 36725 bp, 30 predicted proteins | sample LakKiv3m_FD_114536 | JGI IMG/M metagenome (GOLD analysis project Ga0172374, IMG submission 114536) | Freshwater microbial communities from Kabuno Bay, South-Kivu, Congo - kab_092012_10.3m | ecosystem: Environmental > Aquatic > Freshwater > Lake | place: Democratic Republic of the Congo... | reverse complement strand
TCCCGGCGGGAACCATGTTCTGGACTTCCACCCCGGGTTCCAACAACAGGATCATCACACGGGGAGTGAACAGCCGCAATCAGAGCGTTTCACTTTACGAGAGCAGCAAGGCGAATGCGTTTGTGCTGAGGTGCTTGCGCGACTGAGTTTAAAAATATCGGCATTTACTTGACTTCAATGGAAGATTATTATATCTTTGAAAATCAATAAAGTAAATCCATTAATAAAATGAAAAAAATTTACGCAGGAATTATTGCGCTGATAATTCCCTTATCTCTTTTTGCCCAAACCGCAAAAGAAGCGCAGGATCTGGAGCAGGTACGCCAGAAAGTTACCAGGATCGAAAAGGATAATCTCCGGCTAAAACAACAGGTCAGCGGCGTTCAGAAATCTGTTGCAAAAATGAATGAGGCGGAAGCTGTTGAGCATCTGGACCTCGCAACACATGATTCAATTGCCAAAGCAGCCCGTGACACCGTAATTTCCTATTCGGGAAGACTCTTAACTATTGAACAGAATATTACTGAGCTCAGGCATTCTTTAAATCTTCAATGTATCGGTTTGATAGTATTCGTGATACTACTGGTCATTGTAATAGCCCTGCGCTGGTGGATGCATCATAAAACCCATCATAAAGACCAGGAGGAACTTCTCGATAAAATGAGAGCCCAGAGGGAAGAACGCGAACAGCGTATCTCAGAACTCAGGGCTATGATTGAAAAATCGGAAACCGGATTGCTTGAGAAAATGAAAGCTCAGAGAGAAGAACGTGAAAAACGGATCACAGAGATAAGGAACAGTATTGAACAATCACAAAATGAACTGTCGGGTATGAAAAAGGAGACAGGCGACCGTCTTACTGCCGTTAATGACAACATTGCCCATGTTGACAAGAACCTCCAGACTCTTCTGGCCGAAAAATCAAACAACCTGGAACAACAGATTAAGGAGGGACTTGCCAGAGTCAAAAAAGAGAACGAAGAGGGAAGTAAAGAGTTTCTGAAGAAGGTTGAAAATGTACAGTCCCTAATCAATTCGGTCAGTTCAAAGATCAGTGAAATGGGTCAAAAGGTTGCAGATCTGGGGAAGAAGAGCTGACATTTTTAACACTCATTTGTCTTGGAAAACGAAAGTAAGCTATTCAGGAAAGCTTTTCAGTTAAGTTTATTCACCATTTTTTATAATATAGTTGAAGGTATCGTATCCATGATCATTGGATATCATGACGAAACCCTGACTTTATTTGGATTTGGCGTTGATAGTTTCATTGAAATGCTGTCGGGGCTGGGTATTGCGGTAATGATAAGCAGTATCAAACGGAATCCTGAAAGTCAGAAGAGTAAATTCGAGACCAGGGCGCTGAGAATAACCGGATTTTCATTTTATCTCCTCGCTGCAGGACTGCTGACAGGAGTTATTTTATCAATCATTTACAGTCATACGCCCGAAACAACATTCTGGGGTATTGTTATCTCATTAGTCTCACTCTTAGTTATGATCTGGCTGATGCGTGCAAAAAAGAAGGCCGGCAAACAATTAAATTCCGAACCTATAATCTCTGATGCTAACTGTACAAGGATTTGTGTATATATGTCTGTGGTTGTCCTTGTTTCAAGCCTAATTTATGAATTAACCGGATTTATTTACGCAGATGCCATTGGTGCTGTTGGACTGATATACTTTTCCATAAGCGAAGGCAGGGAGGCGTTTGACAAGGCAAACGGATTTATTATTCAGAAATGATCCTGACCTCGGTCCGCCTGTTTTTTTGCCGGCCCTCCGGGGTATCATTTGAAGCGACCGGTTGGGATTCGCCATATCCTTTGGCAATTACACGTTTGGGATCAATTCCATGCCTGATAAGGTAGTTTCTCACGCTCATAGCACGACCCTGTGAAAGCTGCTGATTTGATTCTTCCGTTCCGACATTGTCGGTATGTCCGGCAATCTCGATAACCAGTGCGGGTTTTGATTTTAGCGCCTCCACAAGCTCATTAAGCGCAGGGTAGGATTCTTTTTTCAGGGAAGCAAGACCGGTTTCAAAGAAAACATTTTCAAGGGTATAGGTTTTGGGTGAATTATATTTCAGAGTCAACGTGTAGGTCATCCGGTGATCTCCTCCGGGAACTTCAATCTCCCTGTATTTCACTGTATCGGCAAAAAGCTTGTAAAAAATGATATATGTATCCGATGATGGAATGATAACCGTACACTTTCCGTCGATGCCTGTACGTCCCTCGTAAGTCATTTTTGTCGTTTTGCTTTTGAGTATGATCAACTCACCCTGACGGGGTTTATTATCTTTATTGGAAACCGTAAAATTAAAAACGGCATCGTTCCCGGCCGCTGATTTGTCCTGTGCATGAACAAGATACGTTAAAACAATAAAAACCAGAAATATAGAGTAATTTTTTATCATAGAAACCAGATCATTTTTTATTATTGATACAGCCTGATCTATATCAACTTTAATTGATTCTCGTCAGTTTGTGAACCGACCTTCTGCCTTCAATTTCGATATTAAGCAGATAAATTCCTGCAGGAAGGGAGCCGGTATCAAATTCGTAACCGGATTCCCTGGTTGTCACATTGAATAGTTTTGTCCCTTTTGCATCATACAGTTTTATCCAGATCGCCGGATGGTCAATCCGTCCCGTTTCTACCCGGATCTTGTCGGAATCGGGGATTTTAATAACTTTAATATCTGAGTGACCTTCTATGACACCTATGCCGATTGAGTTACCCGGTACGCGGAAAACGGTACTGCTGGTAAGTCCCGCTATATAAAGCCTTCCGGCGGAATCTTCACCGAAGGTACTGAAATTATTTCCCGGAAATTGACCATAATCTTCTTCAACCCAGTTACCCGAAACATTATGAAGGGTTCTGATCCGGTCGGAGCAATAATCGGCAAAGAAATAATATCCATACAGAGCCGATGACGTATCATCCCGGCAAACGTAACCTCCTGTTACTGAGCAACCATCTGTATGAGGATAAGAATATACGGGAAATGTGAAAGTCGGTTCCGGCGGACACCCGGAATTGTTATAAACAACGTTGCCTTCATAGCACCGCCAGCCATAGTTTTCACCCCCCGGGTCACCCGATGGTTGGAAGTCGATCTCTTCAATGGAATCCTGACCCACATCACCGATCCAGAGATCGCCGGTAAGGCGGTCAAAGCTGAACCTCCAGGGATTCCTCAATCCCAGTGCCCATATTTCGCCCAGGGCAGTAGTACTGTTATAAAATGGATTTGTCGGCGGTACAGAGTACGGATATCCCAGGTCAACATCAATTCTGAGCATTTTTCCGAGGTATTCCATAGGATTCTGTGCCCGGTTACCGGGATCACCCGCCGAACCGCCATCCCCAAGTCCGATATAAAGGTAACCATCAGGACCAAAGCACAGATCGCCTCCTTTATGGTTGGCGTAGGGTTGAAAAAGGGTCATCAGTTTGAACTCGCTTTGGGAGTCGGCCAAATCCGGATTTCCGGGGGTTACGCTGAATCTTGAAATATGAGTGCTGTCGCCGGGGCCAATGTAGTTCACATAAAAGTAACCGTTTGAAATATATTGCGGATGAAAAGCAACACCCAGCAATCCTCTCTCACCTCCGTATATAACCCTTTCATGGATATCGAGATAGGGCTGAGGATTTACGTTCCCGGTTGAATCAACGATATGGATATAGCCGGTCTGGCTTACTACGAAAAGGCGGCTGTCGCCGGCATTCGTTATACACACAGGGGTGCTGATACCGGTTGCAAATGGAACCAGGTCATATGCAGATTGAGTTTTCTGGCAATATCCGGCGGTGAATCCCACATGAAGGAACAATAAAAGAGATATTTTACCGGCCGGGTTCATCCTGAAAGCAGTTTCACAAGACAAATATATGATAAAAAAGCGATTATGACGGGTTGTGCCTGTCACCCGTCATTAGTCATTCTATTTGTGAAACTTCCGGATGAAATCTTCCACTTCAGGAACGCCGCCCTGATATATCAGGTAACCGTTATAGGGTTCTCTCGGCGTGATCTCGCCATTGATGGGAGTGAGCATGATCTCTTTCACCTTTTCAAGGTCGCTTGTTTGGCCCAGCGCCCAGCTAAGTTTTATAAAGGCAGTTTCAGGAAGCATATTTTCGGCAGGTATTATACCTTTGGCCATGAGGTCGCGCCCGGTGTCATAGACAAACATGTGGACATATCCCCATAAAGTCTGTACGGTCATGTATATGGCAACTCCTTTGGCTATGGCCCGTTCGATGGCAGGATAGATCGGCTTGTTAACATGACCAAGCCCTGTACCTATTATGATGATACCTTTATAACCTGCGTCGACAAGACCATCGATCACATCGGGCTTCATGTTAGTGTAATAGTAGAGCATGGTCACTTTCTCTTCGTAGAAGGGAAGAATTGTTACCCGGCGGTCTTTACGGCGGCGATGATAATCCTCTTTAATGGGAACAACCCCTTTCCTGCTGACTGTGGCCAAAGGTGTGTCGCCGATTGTTCTGAAAGTGGAACGGTAAGATGAATGCATTTTACGTACACGGGTTCCGCGATGAAGGAAACCGTATTCATCGGAGGTGGGACCAAACATGCAGACCATCACTTCAGCAATATCTCCGTGGCCGGCAGCCGTTGCGGCATGCATAAGATTCAGTGCGGCATCGGAGCTCGGACGGTCGGAGGAACGCTGTGAACCAACAAGGACAATCGGGATTGGGGTGTTTTGTACCATGAAAGTAAGCGCAGCCGAGGTATAGTGCATGGTATCGGTACCATGTCCGATTATTATCCCATCGATCCCCTTCTCGATTTCTTTTCCTATGGCAACGGCTAATTTTTTATACTGGTCGGGGCCCATATTTTCACTGAACACTGCAAATATCTTCTCAGTGGTGAGATTGCAGATGTCGGCCAGTTCAGGGACTGCGCCATAAAGCTCACCCGGCGAAAAGGCGGGGATCACGGCGCCGGTACGATAATCGAGACGGGAAGCAATGGTACCGCCTGTTCCAAGCAACTTTACATTGGGTTTCCCTGTTGTATAGGGGAACTCCTTTTCAGGGATCTTATAAACTGCCTTCTTGTATCCGAGCTCCTCGATATTAGTGATGGTGCCAATATCGACACCGATGTTATAGCCTGTAAAGAATTTCATGACCAGATGCATGTCATCGGTATTTTCTGCCCTGGGAAGGATCGTTCCTTCAAACACACCACGTGAAGTATCAACCCTGACTTTTGCCCAGACCCGGGCATTGTATTTTTGCAAAACTTCGAGTGCACGTCCTTTATATCCCTGGAAAATGTCTTCGCTCATAATTGTATGGTGAATCAGTGAGAGGTGAGGTGATTGTTAATTTGTTTGCTTAACTCCGTCAGGGAGATATTGCCCAGGGCGAGGGGATGAAGCGTTCCCATGATCCATCGTTTGCCGGCAGTATCGTCTTTCGAAATCCTGGTCTCGCCGAATTTTTTTACGAGGAACGGAATTTTGCCGAGGATATCTCCCACCGCTATCTCACGAAATTCAATGGAATTCAGGATCGAATCAAAATCCATTTTCGGATGCCGGTAGAGATGTAGAAGAACCTTTTTCGAAAGTGCAAAGTCGAGGTTACGCTGCTTTAAAAATTTCAACAGATCGTATACCTGTTCAAAGGAGAAATCAGGAAGGAGTGGATATTTACCCTGGATGTGCTTCAGTGTGTGCGCAAGGAGTGTTGCGCTGAAACACGGTTCAATCTCCAGGTCATTCTTCATCTTTTCGAGAAGCGGAACAAGATTATTTTTGAGGATGAAAGTAAATGTGTCGGACGGCACATTCCATTCGGTGAGCTGACTGATACGTTCGGCCACAATCTCCGGCAGGTGGCCGGCGGCCTTTTCGATCACTGAGTCGTCGAGGGGTATCGGGGCTGAATCGGTATCGGGATACATCCTGTCGGCACCCGGAAGTACACGTTCGAAAATAGTAGTGCCATTTTCAAACGATTTCCTCGTTTCGTTCGGCACCCCTTTAAATGCCATCCTGCAACGTTCATCAATTGTCTCGATCGCTGTTTTGATATCGTCTTCCTGCCCCCAGAAGATTATCTGGGCATCTTCATCTTTGCTCCCTAAAAGTGTACGGACTTTTGACCAAACCTTTTCTCCCGTCTCACTTACCAACATTTCAGAATGAACCATGTTGGGTTTTTCGATGCAGGCGATAACTTTCAACCTGTCGGTGATCTCATCGCCGAAAATTTTTCCCGGCTGTATGAAATGAGAAAGAATACCCCGGAATTTTGGAAGGTTGACGATATAAGTTCTGGTCGTCTTATTTTGTCTGTGATATTCAGGCAGATCGATCTTTACCTCTTTCTGGGTGACTTCCCTGGTTTCTGATTTCCATGAAGCCGGGTCAGGAATCCGCCGGATCAGCTCTTCACGGATATTCAGCAAAGCCCACTGACGGTAAGCTTCGTTGTGGGTCAGATCAGGCATCCACGAATTATGGGCAACTCCTTTAATCTCAACCCTGGTTCCTCCGCGACAACTCACATTGACATCGGCGCGTGTCGAGCCAATGCCGGTGCGCACCTTTCCGGTGCTGCGGTTGAGGAAACGGATATAGTCGGCGCCCTCTTTTACTTCGCCGGGATTTACAAAATCGGGATAGGTAACGGTTTCAATCAGGGGATTTCCAAGCCGGTCTGTCTTGTAAACACGAACGTGCCCTATATCACTGACTTCCCTGCATGAATCTTCCTCAAGACTAAGCTGGATAAGCCGGACCTTTTTATTTCTCAACTGTATTTCGCCCTCCACACCTATTATTGCGGTGCGCTGAAATCCCGTCGGGATGGAACCGTCCAGATATTGCTTACGGGTAATATGGACTTCTCCTACGATTTTAAGCCTGGAGAGCAGTGATATCTCGATGGCAATATCCAGGGCTTCCCTGTTAACAGGAAAGGGAGGAGTATCGTCAACATCATAAGTGCATGCTGTTTCATTGGCTATCCGGTAGATGATCTCTTTCCGGGTCTTGAATTCCATCAATGCAGTACCATCGTATTCGCCAAGTTCGCTCAGTGTCGGACGCATATGCCTGATCAGCTCGGCGTCGTATTCGTCGGCCTTTTGGTAAATACCGGAGGGACAGTGGCAAAACAGCTTCTCTTTAGTCTTTAACTGCTGGTGAACTTCCAGGCCCGACATGAACCCTATTCTGTCATAATCGGCCTGGGTGGCATCTTTTCGTGTGACGTATCCTGTTTTCTTTTGGGTTTCGGCATAGTTACTCTTGGGATCGAAAGACTGCTTCATAGAAGTTGGGAAAGGTTGTTAAAGAGGTGCAAAATTAGCCAATTCTCCCAACAGTCCGTTCATTGGAGAAAAAAATAGTACTTTTGTTTTTCAAACGTACTTACCTGATCTCACGGATGAAATCATTGCGTTTCCTGTTTATTCTTATCTTCTTTTCATATTGTTTTTTATCCTATCCGCAGGATACAACCAGGATCCTGCTGGAAAGGGCAAATACATGGGAGTACAACAAATCCCTTCTTGAAGACATACAGAGGATACTCGGTAATGTGATCATGAGCCACGACAGCGCCTATCTGTATTGTGACAGCGCATATCTGAATGATGAGAAGAACAATGTCATTGCCTATGGAAATGTCCATATTATGATCAGCGATACCCTGAATCTTTATGGTGATTCCCTCACCTATGACGGGAATACCAAGGTAGCCAGGATATTCAGCAATGTCAGGCTGGTCGATAACCAGACCATTCTGACAACCGACACTCTTGTCTTCGACCGGAAGACCCAGATTGCGCAATATGATTACTGGGGAAAGATCGTGAACGATAAGAACATCCTTGTCAGCAAGCATGGATACTATTTTACTACGATTAAAGAATTCTTTTTCAAGGAGAAGGTTCTTCTGATAAATCCTGATTACCGTATGCATTCAGATACTTTAATGTACAATACTGTTACCGAAGTTTCATATTTTTTTGGTCCGTCTGACATCGTAAGCAAGGATAAAACCGATTCCATTTATTGTGAAAACGGTTGGTATGATACGCGGTTTGACAAAGCCAGGTTCAGGAAAAATTCGATGATCTGGCATGAGGATCAGTATCTTACAGGCGACAGTCTGTATTATGAAAGAAAATCGGGTTTCGGGCAGGCCTTTGAGCATGCCATGCTTGTCGACACAGTGCAGAATATGTTACTTCTGGGTAATTACGGAGAGTTACAGCGCCGCAACGGATTTGCATTCATGATCGACAGTGCGGTTGCGGTGATGGTTGATAATGGCGACTCTCTTTTCATGCATTCTGACACAATAAAAGCAACATTCGATCGGGCGGAAAAGATAAAGGATGTACGTTGTTATTATAAAGTCAAATTTTTCCGTGAGGATCTTCAGGGAATGTCCGACTCTCTTGTTTATCATGCTGCGGATTCAGCTCTTACGATGTACCGCGAACCCGTTATCTGGTCGGGGCAGAACCAGCTTACAGCCGATTCAATAACCCTGACTTTCCGGAATGGTCAGGCGGATTCTCTTAAAATGTTCAATTCTGCCTTCATCATTTCTGAGGATGATACTAATAAATTCAATCAGATCAAAGGAAGGAACATCAGCGCCAAATTCAGGGATAATGAAATCTATAAAGTGAACGTATTCGGCAATTCGGAGACAATCTACTACGTGCGTGAGGAAGACCGTTCGCTGATCGGCATCAATAAAGTGTTGTCGAGTGACATGCTTATTTTTTTGGAGAAAAACCAGGTTAAGAGTATAACCTATCTGGAAAATCCGACAGCCACTCTTTATCCTGAAAAAGACATTTCCCCTTATGATCTGAAATTAAAAAATTTCAAGTGGATAAAAGACAGGCGCCCTTTGGTCAAGGAGGATATTTTTATCTGGGATCCGGTTGTCTCCGCCCTTAAAGAGGATTCCAGGTAACCGGGAGGCAGGCTAGAACACAGAAACTTTTAAGTATTTCTTTGGATTGGCTTTAATATCTTCGAGTAAAAGGTTCAGATCCCTGGCTGCTTTCTCGAGTTCCCTGTAAAGCTTTTCATCGTTCACCAGCATACCTATGGTACCTTTTCCCTGATTGATCTTTTGCAAGGTTGAATTCAGATTTTCGATTGCGGAATTAACCTGTGCGAAGGTGTAAGGGATCCTTGCTTTTGTCAGGGAATCACTTATATCGGAAAAGTTGTGAATGATATTCGTAATCTTTTCGTTATTATTCCGGAGGTTCGAGCTGATGGATTCCACATTGGTTATGATAGCTGCCAGGTGACTACGCTGGGAGCTGATCAGAGTATCGATGTTGTAGGTAGTGTGGGCCAGGTTTTCCAGGGCCTGTTTTACATGTTCAATTGCCTGAACGAGGTTATCACGCGTATTTTTATTAAGGACCTGTTGTACTATTGTTGCGACGGTATCGATTGAACTGATAAGGTTTTCAGCCTTCTTCTTCAGGGGAAGAAGCTGGCGGTTGACCTCCTCACCAAGGGTAGCTTCCGTCACACTTTTTAATGTATCCCCGCTTCTGGCAAGCACATTTGTATCTCCGAGCATTATCTCCACTTCCCTGGCGCCCAGAAGGTCGGAACTGAAAATTCTTGCCGAGGAGTTTTTCGGAATCGGATAATCCCCGTCGATATAGAGTTCAACAATGATCTTTTTGGGATTTTTTGGATTGAAATATAATTTTGTGACCTGTCCGACCTTTAGCCCCTTTACCGAAACCAGATTGGCTGAAACAAGTCCGTTCACATGATCATAAACGGCAATAAAGGTTTGATGCTTTTTGAAGAGTTCCAGTCCTTTCAGGTACATAAGTCCCCAGATCAATACGGCAGTAGCAATCACAAACAGTATTCCTACTTTTATCTCTTTTCTGATTTTCACAACCATTGGTTCAATTTCCGCACTAAATTACAGTTTTCCAATAATATAAAAAATTCGCTGATATTTTATCTGGAAGTTTTTCCAAGGATCCTGCCGGCTTCACTGTCAGGAATTCTTTCGTCATTGCGAAAGATAACAATAAATGCATCTTTTACCCCTTTCTTTTTTATCTGAAGCAGGAGCCTGTTTGCTTCGTCAAGGCTGTTCTCATCCCCGACCGTATATTTGTATAATCCGTTATGCCTGTACATCCTGACGTTCTCAAACTTGTCAAATTTTGGTGAATTTATTCCAATATCAGTAGATGTAGTTGCGATCTGGATCCGGAATGAAAGATTTTTACCCATTGCAGGCTGAACCGGCGGCATTGTGACGACAGTAGTTTCTTTTTTTTGTTCCGGTATCTTTTCAGGTAGGACCATACCGGGATTTTCAAGCTTTTCCTTATAAATCCTGAATGCCCTGAAGATAGCAGATGCAATGAACTCCTGTCCTTTATCGGTTACCAGGAAGTTTTCTTCCGAGGGATTGCTCAGGTAACCCGATTCGACGAGAACGCTTGGCATGGTGGTTTTGTACAGGACGATGAAGCCGGCCTGGCGAACCCCGCGGTTGTTGAGGCCTACCCTGTCCTCAAGCTGCTGCTGGATCTCTGCGGCAAACTCCATGCTCTGTTCCAGGTTGGAGTTTTGGTAAAGCGAAAAAGTTATATAGGATTCGTCATTATTCGGATCGAATCCTGCATAACGGGCAGAATAATCCGATTCGAGCAGGATGGAGGCATTTTCCTGCTTCGCTATCTCCAGGTTGGCCTGCGATTTATGCAGTCCCATGACATAAGTTTCAGCGCCCTTGAAAGTCTTTACACGATTGGCATTGCAATGAATCGAGATGAAAAGATCGGCCTTGCTGCTGTTGGCGATCTCCGATCTGCGGTCCAGCTCTACAAAGAAATCACGGTCACGGGTATAAATTACCTTGACATCCCTGAAATTACGTTGGATCATATTTCCCAGCTTCAGGGCAATCCCCAGATTCACATTTTTTTCCTTCGCCTTCCTGCCAAGCGCCCCCGGATCGTCCCCTCCATGGCCGGGATCGAGCACAATTCTACGGATTGTGCTATGATTCTGGGCAAAAAGTTCATCTCCGGTGATTAATACCGTAATGATCAGAATTGAAAGCGCCGCCAAATGCCGGATACGATGCAGAGGGATGTTAAAGAATCTTAAAAAAAACAACCGTCTCAATTATTTTAGTTAGTTTTGAAAGCCGCAGAATAACGGACTTCAACGCCTTTTTATTCTGAATTTTATTTCAAAACAAAGATAGAACATAAACCCCTGCATTCAGAAAAGAAGTTGTTAACGAAATTATTAACAAAACCCTTCCTCTTTTTCTTTTTTTTGATTCCAATCCTCCTGTCAGAAAACCAAATTTTATATGGGCAGGATACGATCCGTCAGAAAAAGCCGGATTCCTTATACCTGCCCGGTACCATTAAGATCCCTGACACAGTGCTGAAGGTTTCCTCCGACAGTCTGAAGATCAATGCCGACAGTACAGCTATTGCAGCGGATACCGGTAAGAAAGATACTGCCGTGATTCATCAGGAAAGTAAACAAAAGCTGGAAGGGAAAGTTGATTATGTTGCCAAGGATTCCCTCCGGTTTGAGATAAAAAACCAGAAGGTCTTTCTTTATAACGAGGCGGATATCAAATACCAGGATATAAACCTAAAGGCAGCCTATGTGGAGATCGACTTTCCGCAAAACCTGGTTTTTGCCAAAGGAATTCCCGATTCGACCGGAAAAGATCAGGGAGTACCCCAATTCTCGGAGGGGAGCGAAAGCTTTAAATCAAAGATCATCAACTATAACTACATCACCAAACGCGGACTGATCAGCACGGTTTTTACCAAGCAGGATGAGGGCTATCTTCACGGCACAGTGGTCAAAAAGATGGAAAATAATGTGACTTATATCAAATCGGGATCATATACAACGTGTGATCTGGAAGAGAATCCTCATTTTGCCTTTGAATTCAATAAAGCGAAAGTCATTCCCGGAAAAAGGGTGATCACCGGTCCTGCCTATATGGATATTGCGGGTGTAGCTACACCGCTTTTCATACCATTCGGATATTTTCCAAATAAAACGGGCCAACGGTCAGGAATCCTGCTACCAACGTACGGCGAAGCGCAAAACCGTGGCTTTTATTTCGAGAATTTCGGATACTACTGGGCAATAAGCCAGTATATGGATCTGAAGATTCAGGCCGATATTTATACCAGAGGAAGCTGGGCGATCAAGCCGACATATACCTACAAGAAACGGTACCATTACAATGGCAGCTTTAATTTCAGTTATGCAGTCAATCTGCTGGGATCACAGGATTCACCCGATTTCCAGAGGAAACAGGATTTCAGGGTGAGGTGGACACATAACCAGGATCCCAAGGCGAGACCGCGGAGCAGCTTTTCCGCCAATGTCAATATCGTCAGCAATACTTTCAATCAAAATAATCTCGCTTCAAGCGCGGAAGCTTACCTGTCGAATACTTTCCAGTCAAGCGTTAATTACTCAACCAATTTCGCAGGAAAATACTATCTGAACCTCAATTTCAATCACAGCCAGAACACATTGAATAAAACTATCGATATAACTCTGCCCCAGGTTGCATTTTCGGTGACCCAGTTTTATCCGTTCCGCCGGAATAATCCGGTAGGGAAACTACGCTGGTACGAACAGATAAGCATGAAATATAACCTGGATGCAGAGAACCGTTACAACACTATCGACTCGCTGATTTTTACGCCCGGATGGGAGCGGCAGATGAAGAATGGGATCAGGCATAGCTTCCCGATCAACGGTACATTCAGGGTGTTGAAGTATTTCAACTGGACCAATGGAATCAACATAAACGACCGGATGTATTTTCAGACCATCAGGATGCGGTATGTCCCCGCTCAGCCCGAAGACAGCATTATGGGATACTATAAAACCGATACGGTTTTTGGATTTGCAAATGCTTTTGACGCCAGTTTTACATCTTCACTGAATACCCGGATTTACGGTATGTATCAGTTTAAAAAGGGACCACTTGTCGCCATCCGTCATATGCTGACGCCATCCGTCAGCTTTTCTTATGTGCCAAACTGGGGTGCCGCTTCATTAGGCTACTGGCGTTACATTGAGAATGACACGAATACTACAAATCCACAGAGATATTCGATCTTTCAGAACGGTATTTACGGAGGTCCGCCTGGTCAGAAATCCGGTACGATCTCATTTGCTCTCAGTAATAATCTGGAGATAAAGGTCAGGAACCGTAAAGACACGATCACCGGAACCAGGAAGATTCCGCTGATCGATGAATTTACCATCCGTACCTCTTATGATATTGCCAGGGATTCATTGAACTGGTCACCCATTACCCTGTACGGCCGGAGCACTATTTTCAAAGGACTGACAATTACTTACAACAGCTCATGGGATATGTATGCAAGGGATTCTCTCGGCCGCAGGATCAATACATCCGAATGGAAAGCAAACCACCGTGTGCTCAGGCTTGATTATACACGGTGGGACGTTGGATTAACGTACACCCTTTCTTCAGAAAAAGTCAAGGGAAAAAAGAGCACGACCAAGGGAACACCTCAGGAGCAGCAGGATGTCCTTGATTACTACGATTATTATGTCGATTTTGATATTCCGTGGAGTTTCAGCATCAATTACAGTTTCAGTTATTCCAAAACCTGGAATAGTTCACAGGATGTGAGAGTCGGGAAGATAATCCAGACTCTGAATTTCAACGGGCAGTTGAATATAACGCCAAAATGGAAGATAAGTCTGACGACCGGCTGGGATTTTACAAATCATCAGATTTCCTATACTTCCATCGATATCTATCGCGACCTCCATTGCTGGGAGATGAGATTTGGCTGGGTTCCGAAAGGAGCGCAGCAGAACTGGAACTTTTCCATCAATGTCAAGGCGTCCATTTTACAGGATCTGAAGCTGAACAAGAAGAAAGACTTCAGGGACTTTACTGACTAAGCCTGAATGACGGCTGACGAATGACAAACCAACATTAAAATGTATTTCAGATATGAAAAGGATAATTAATACTGATAGGGCGCCAAAGGCGATCGGACCGTACAGCCAGGCTGTCGAAATAAACGGAATATTGTTCGTTTCAGGACAGATACCACTGGATCCCGCGACAGGAAAGATGGTTGAAGGCGGGATAAGTGAGCAGTCGGACCGGGTAATGAAAAATATTGACGCTATCCTGAAAGATGCCGGTTATAGTTTCGGGGATGTTGTCAAATCCACATGTCTTCTGAGTGATATGGACAATTTTGCGGCGATGAACTCGGTTTATGGAAAGTATTATCCTGTGGATCCTCCTGCACGCGCCGCCTTTGCTGTTGCGAAACTTCCTCTGGGGGCACTAGTGGAAATCGAGACTATTGCTGTAAAATAACATGTATTTCACTTTCCGATCAATACCCAGGCAGCCCAGAGGGTTGGTAATGCTGTTTCCCTGCATGCAATCATATCAAGTTTGACCTCACGTAATGCCTGACTGTATGTTTTCCCGGAAAGCCATTTGCGGTAAAAACTGACCATGAACATTCCGGCATTACTGTCGCTTACATTCCATAATGTTGCGAGAATGTTTTTAGCTCCTGCGTATAAAAAGCCCATAGGAAGCGAACTTAGTCCGGATTTGCCTACCTTTTTACCGAATCCCGATGCACATGAGCTCAGTACAACCAAATCGGCTTTTAACCTGAGCCTGCATATCTCCTTCATTGTAAGGATCCCTTCTGGCAAGTTGTTATGTCTGGAGGCGGGTTCATACTCCCAGAACAGGATACCACCCGGTTCGGCCTTGTTGAAATATGGATTGTTATGAGTTGCAAGGTGAATAACTTTGCTGTTGCATGCCAGCTCCAAAAAAAGATTTTTCCTGGATTGCTCGCCAAAAGCAATTCTTGTTGACAGCCCTTTGTGTCCGAACATTGAAACAATTTTGTTCAATTCATTTCTGGTCGCCGGCAGAGGATTGATCTGCCGGCAGTTGAAATATACCGGTGAAAATCCTGCAAAGTCGATCTCGGGTTGACTTTGAGGGCTTGTTTGAAAAACATTTGTGACCGGGAAGCTTGTTGCCCATTGCTTTGCGGAGTAATGATAAATAATCTCAAAGTCCTGAATAAGATAATGCTGGGAGACAAATCCGTCGCCGGCAGGAATGCCTTCATCAGTTATAAAGGATTCAAATGGTATTCCCGACAAATCCCTGCCAGTTATTATAATAAGCCGCGTTTTCCCTTCCAGGATATTCTTCAGTGGTGAAATAAACATTGCATACATTTTCTTACTGATACTGACCATATTTGCAATACCGGCAACTTTTAATTCTTTTCTGTATGCTTTCAGGATCTTCCAGAAATTATTATTGACAGATTTCAGGTAACTTCTCTTTTCATATGTGGAAAGTGAGATGATAACCATAAGGGTATCGATAATTACATATTCGATTATAATTTCACCATGTTTTAGTTTTGACTGAATGAATGATATACTTTCCTGGTCTTCTGAAAGCAGGCTTCCTGCCGAAATATCAAAGGTGTTATTTATGGTTGGAGGTGACGGATAATCAGGGAATTGCCGGATGGCAAAAGCTTTTCCCGTCTGTGCTCCGGTTTCTGGTATAAAACACAGGCTGATTATTCCATAAAAAACAACATGTAGAAGTTTTTTTGCCATTTCCTGTAAAAAAAATTCAGATCAGTGTTATACAACCTATTGTAATCAGTTCCTCATCAATAATTATTTTCCAGTAATAAATTCCCGGATTGAAATAATCTGTATGCAGAGTGAACCGGCTACCGCTAAAAGGGAGGGATCCAAAGACTCTATTGCCCTTATTGTTAAATAGCTCAATCTTTATCTGATTTTGAACTTCAGCGGAGGTCCACCCGAACACCAGATCAGTTCCTCTTGAAATAATAATACGGCTTTGAGGTAACTGAAGCCTGAAAGAGGGTCCGCGTGTTATAGAACCGATGAGGATTTCAAATTCGGGAACAGGAGCAAAATTTGCCGATAAATATTCACTCTTGCAATTCTCTGAAGATCTTTCTGCAACCGTTTGACCATCGAAATTATCGATAAGACTTCTTTTGATTACGAGGATTAAAATGCCGATTGTCAGGAGGAAAAAAATGGAAGCGGCAATCAACCCGGGAATCCGTCTGATTCTCTTTTTACCCATTTTATCCCTGATCATTCGGAATTTCTCACTTATTTCCAACAAGTTTTCATCCGAGAGGATGTCGTTCAGTTCTTTGTCTATCATGACCTCCCTGCGAAGCAAGGGATTGCGGTTAAGAAGTGAAAGGAACCGGCTCTTTTCCTTCTGGTCCAGCTCATCAGATTGATATTTTTCAATCCATTCACTCAGGTTCTCTGTTTCCTTCATATAAGATAAATTGTTGGCAGTCAGGATCGTTCAGTATTTTTTTCCTTAGCATGTTTTTACACATATATTTCCGGGTTTTGGCATATTTTTCGTCCTTGAATCCAAGCACTCCTGCGATTTCCTTAAGGGGAACCTTTCTGAAAAAGAGCTTCAGAAGAGTCTGGCAATCATGCGGAAGATTTAAAAAATGCTGATTATACAGCCGTATCTTTTCGAGATGCTCTTCTCTGATATAGTAATCCTCTGTTGCATATGCCCCGGAATCTTCGCGAACTTCAAAATCGGATTGATACATAAGCCGGTATTTTCTGTCTAACCGTTGTAACCAAATGTTCCTGCAAATTGAATAAAAGTATGTCTTCAGAGTTGATTTTAAGGTAAATGTTTGGTTTTGTATCCTTAAATAAAGAACAATCAATCCATCATGAAATACATCCTCCGCATCCTGGTGGTTTCCGGAGTTACGCTCAACAATAGAGCGGATAACGGGAAATAGCTCTTTGTAGAGGTATCTTATTGTTTTTGTCTTTTTTTGCCGAAGTCCATGAATCAGAGCCTCATCGGTATAGAACACTATCATAACATTGTTAATTGCTGCTTAATCCGGAAAAAGAGAAAAGGTGATAGGTTTGTTAATAACTTTTTTAATCCGGGTCAGACGTGTTATAAACATGTTATGACAATGTATAGTTAATAACCGTTGCATTTTACAATTAAAATTCTTTGAAAATACCATTTTTAGCCGACAACCGTTAAATAAAAAAACCATGTATTGACTTGCAGACGATAATTTGAACTATATTTATCCCTATTAATCTAATCTATTAAATTCACTTGTCATGAACCGGCTATTAATCTTTGCTGTCATATTTAGTTCTCTTATCTGCTTCAGCGGGTGTAAGAAGTGCGACTGCTTCGACAGCAGTAAATTCGGCCCAAATGATTTTACCGGTACCTGGAAAGGATCAATATCTGCATTCAGGGACAATAAAACCGTGATAAAATCAGGAGAGATAATCATTTATTCCTCCGGTAACGGATCCAACCTTGAGGGGATCCTCAATATGGAAGGTGTATACCGCCTGGCAGGGACACAATTCAATAACGGTTTTTGGTATTTCGATGTCATCTGCAGCGATACACTCAATCCGGAGTGCAATAACTGGAGCCTTGCCGGTTTCGCAGTTTTTTCCGGAGAATTTCATATCGATATAAATATGGCCGGAAATGAATGCGGTAAATCCGGAAAACAATTTGTCAGTTGGGAAGGAGGTATGGATAAGTACAGCGATGTTCCTGATTCAGCGGTCTATTACAATTTCGGGAAACAGGGCAACACCTGGAGATATCTGATTAACAAGAAAAACACCGATACCTGTATCCTGGAACAGAAGATCACCGAAGTTCCATCGGCCGGATTATTCAATGGTACGGTTACCAATTACTGCGGCTGGCAATGGAAATACAAAGTATTCAACTGGTATGTGGATCCGGTGATGTATTCGATCCATGATGAATCCGGCTCGGGTCAGGTATCGGCAGCTTTCCCTATCGATGTAACTGCCGGAAGGACTTATTCTTATATTCACGGGTCCGATACCACACAGGTGACGCTTATTTCGCGCGACGAACAGGTGACAGTTCCAGCAGGGAAATTCAACTGTGCCAAATTTCAGATAACCGAACCGGCTGATACGATGAGAACAGTTGCCAGGACGACATATTTTCTCTGGCTAAGCAATCAGTATGGCATAATTAAAAAGGAGGTGCCGGATCCCATTGATCCAAACAGCATTTCCACTCAGCTCCTGCTATCGAAAAACTTCTGATCCTGATTTATCAAATAATATAAACCTGAAAATAAAATGAAAAACGGATTTTTTAAAACTTCTCTTTTCTACCTGGTCTTCATAATTTTTCTGACTGCCTGTTCAAAAAACAAGGAAGAACCGTCTTCTGTTGTTAAAATAAACGATTTCGTCGGACAATGGAAAGGTCTCTTCCCTTATAACGGAAATAATGATCCGTCAACCGCCGAATTACGTGCATCGCTGGCAACATATGCGGAAAATTCGATTCTCACCGGATTCATGAAAACACCCGATGGAATTCTGATCATAGATAACAAGGTGTTCCTGGACGGAGTCTATACCTTTTCAATAAGGAATAATTCATTCGACAACCCGGATTGCCAGTCATGGGATGTGACCGGATCTGCAAACCTGTACAATGAATTTTATATGGGTGTGAACTTTGGAGGCATTTTCTGCGGCGTACATCCAAAAGACATAACCGGCACTATGACTAAAGAGCTTAGTATTCCCGACACAACCGTGTTGCTGACCATGGCAGCAGCAGGGCGTAAAATGATATACAGTGTCACGGATTCCGAGGGTATCAGCTTCGATCAATCAACCGAGTTCCAGAAAGATCTTGCAAACGGAGTCTGGAGGATCCTCACAACCAAGACCAAAGGTCAGCAATCACCAAAGGAGGTTTCTTACCAGTTCATCACACCGGTGGAATGGGGACAACTACCCGATAACGACTCAACCCCTTCGCATCAGCAGACAAACTACCGGATCGATGCAAAAACGGGAACAAAATATATCACTGTAACCGCAACCGATTCCATAATCGTGACTGTTGTTTCGTTTGATGAAATTGTTACGGTACCCGCCGGTACCTTTAAATGTATCAAGCTTGCAAGGGAGAACAAGCCAATTGCCCCGGGCGGATCTGAAGCTTTTTCCAAGATATGGATAAACAACAACACGGGGATAATAAAATCCCTTAAATATAAAGGTGACAGTCTTGTAAAGACTACACTACTGAAGGAAAAGAACTTTTAGAATAAACTCTCGATTAACTGATCATCTGCAAAGTTAGGGAGTGTTATTTTCAATCGCGGCTCTGCATTCATCGCACGTTTAATTGCAAATTCTGCTTCAGGATTTCTTGCCCATGCCCTGCGTGCGATACCGTTATTCACGTCCCAATGCAGCATAGATTGAAGACGGCGAGCGGCATCTTTACTTCCATCTAAAACCAGCCCGAAACCGCCGTTTATTACCTCTCCCCAGCCCACTCCTCCCCCGTTATGAATGGAAACCCAGGTTGCCCCGCGGAATCCGTCGCCAATCACATTCTGAATGGCCATATCAGCAGTGAAAGCAGATCCGTCAAAGATGTTTGATGTTTCACGGTATGGCGAATCGGTACCCGACACATCATGATGGTCGCGGCCCAGCACGACAGGCGCCGATATCTTTCCCTGCCGTATTGCCTCATTAAAAGCAGCAGCGATCTTTGTCCGGCCTTCGTGATCGGCGTATAATATGCGTGCCTTTGATCCCACAATCAGGTTGTTCTTTCCGGCTTCCGTTATCCAGTGGATATTATCGCGCATCTGCATCTCAATCTCCTTTGGTGAATGTGCAGCGATCCCTGAAAGTACCTCAGCGGCGATCCGGTCGGAAATTTCCAGGTCCTCTGTCTTACCGGAGGTACACACCCAGCGGAAAGGTCCGAATCCGTAATCGAAAAAGAGCGGTCCCATGATATCCTGTACATAAGAAGGATAAATAAACGAGCCGTCGGGTTTCATCACACCGGCGCCTGCACGTCCGGCTTCCAGAAGGAAGGCATTGCCATAATCCCAGAAGTACATTCCGTTTGCCGTCATCTTATTGATGGCGGCGACCTGCCGGCGAAGCGACTTCTGAACCTCTTCCCTGAATTTCACAGGGTCGGCAACCATCATTTCATTGGATTCCCCGATGGTCAGTCCCGCCGGGTAATACCCTCCTGCCCAGGGATTATGCAAAGATGTCTGGTCGGAACCGAGCTCGGCTTTAATATTTAGTCCGGCAAGCTTTTCCCAGAGATCGACAATGTTACCCTGATATGCAAGTGAAACGGCCTGTTTCTTATCTTTTGCTTCATTCATGCGGATAATAAGCTTATCCATGTCGGTGAACACTTCGTCGATCCAACCCTGTTCATGCCGCTTAAGAACCACTTTCGGATTAATCTCTGCGATCACGGCAACAGCCCCGGCTATAACTGCTGCTTTCGCCTGAGCTCCTGACATGCCGCCGAGGCCTGAGGAGATGAATACTTTTCCTTTGATGAAGTCCGACTCATGATTTCCCTCTGAGGCTACCTTCCGGGCGGCATTAAGGATGGTGATGGTGGTACCATGAACTATGCCCTGCGGGCCGATATACATATATGATCCGGCAGTCATTTGTCCATATTGGGTTACTCCTAAAGCATTAAATCTTTCCCACGTATCCCGGCCGGAGTAGTTCGGTACCATCATGCCATTGGTGACAACAACGCGCGGGGCGTCGGGATGCGACGGAAAAAGTCCCATAGGATGACCGGAATACATGATCAGGGTCTGTTCTTCAGTCATCTCTGCCAGATATTTCATCGTGAGCAGATATTGTGCCCAGTTCTGGAACACTGATCCATTGCCGCCATAGGTGATCAGTTCATGCGGATGCTGTGCAACGGCAGGATCAAGATTATTCTGGATCATCAGCATTATGGCTGCTGCCTGGATCGTTTTACAGGGATACTCATTGATCGGACGGGCTGCCATTTTATACGAAGGCATGAAACGGTACATATAAATTCGCCCGTATTTCCTAAGTTCTCCGGCAAATTCAGAAGCCAGGATTGCATGATGTTTTTTATCAAAATAACGCAGGGCATTTCTTATGGCAAGCCTTTTTTCTTCCACCGATAAAATATCCTTCCTGACCGGTGCATGATTGACATCGGGATCCCATATCCCGGGTTCAGGCAGGTCGCCGGGAATACCCTGAAGTATTGCATCTTTGAAATCCATCTTTTATACTTTGTATCGTTATACGGAGATATCTCCTGATAAAATTCTTAGATCTTTTCCTGGGCATGTTTCAGTATCTGGTATAGAAATTCCCGTGCCCTGAATAGCTGCGCCTTCACAGTTCCTAAAGGAAGGTCGAGCTGGGTGGCTATCTCTTCATATGATAACTCCTTAAAATATCTGAGTTCAATAAGATTACGGTAATGGGGTTTCAGCTTTTCAACCACTTCATGCATCAACGATATCTTCTGCTTTTCGATGATCCTTTCCTCCGGATCAAGAGTATTTGAAGGAACTGTTGACGGGTAAACGGCACCGGGATCTTCCTCATCATCGGAGAATCCGTCGGAAAACTGGATCCGGCGGTTCTTACGGAGGAAATCTATGCAGTTATTCGCCGCAATCCTGAAAAGCCATGTGCTGAAAGCGAAGTCGGATGAATACTGTTGTATATTCTTGAACGCTTTACCAAATGCCTCGATAGTAAGATCCTCCGCATCCGTCGGATTATTTGTCATCTTCAGCATCATAAAATAGAGCGAATCCCGGTAGTTATTCAGTAAGGTTGCATAAGCCTGCTGGTCCCCATTGTTAATTGCAAGCTGAACGAGGTTGTAATCACGCCTGGCTTTTTCAGTCAGATGTTCCGTCACTTCCATCGTTTGGGTGTATGAAAAGTATTTGAGATCATTATTCCGGAATTTAAGAATAAGAGGAATATCTCATAAAACAAGACGAAAGGTAATAAATCTTTTTCACCGAGACGTCGTAGTATCCGGTTCCAGATGATGTATTGAGTGACGAGACGGATCATGAATATCCCGAGAGCGGAGATTACCATGAAGTTTAAAGAAAGAACCAATCCAAGGAAAATATAAAACAGCCACAGGCTTAATGAATAAGTTCCGAGCAGAAATTTATGCCTGAACCTGTAGTGTCTGAAGGTGGAAATATGTCTTTTTTTCTGGGTAAACCATTTCTCAAATGACCTTTTCGGATCTGAGCAGGTGTAACTACCCGGTTCGACCATGACAGAAGTGTTATCTTTTCCTGCAACACGGTTAATAAACAGGTCGTCGTCGCCTGAGCGGATCCGGTAGTGGGAAATAAAACCGTTGTTCCGGTAAAATAACTCTTTTTTATATGAGAGGTTTCTTCCGACTCCCATATACGGAATTCCTGAAAGGGCAAATGACATATATTGCATTGCAATATGGACTGTATCGAAACGGATAAGTTTGTTCAGGAAACCTTTACTCCTGTTATATGCTCCGTAACCCAGAACAATTTCGGTGTTACCCGTATATTGTGACTGAAAATGTGCAATCCATTCGCGTGATGCCGGTTTGCAATCGGCATCAGTCAGCATTATAATGTTGTATCTGGCCGACTTTATCCCGATCGATAACGGGAATTTCTTTCCGCTGAAAAAGTTGAGATCCTCCCTGATCTCGATTGTTTTCAGATGATGATACCGTGCTTCAAGATCTGCCAGGAGAAAAGAGGTTTCGTCATCGGAGGCATGATTTACAACCAATACTTCAAACTCGGGATAGTTCTGCTCAAGGATCAGCGGAAGGTTTTCTTTAAGGTTATGATATTCGTTGTGGGCACAAATTACAATTGAAACACCATCCTGCTTTATTGAAGCTGTAGTTTGACGGTACCATCCCAATTTCCTGAAGATAATCCAGTAATATATAACCTGGATAAGAAATACCAGAAGGAGTATGGAGATGAGAATCAATGGCAGGGGGCGGAGATCGAACAATCCTTCAAGCATTTAACATCATTTAACACTGTAGGCCGGCAAAGTTATTCATAATCGTGTAATAAAATTTACCTTTGTCAACAATTCGGACTTTTCGTTGAAAAGTCGGCCGGTTCGGCATTCCGGACTAATTTTCAACATGGAATTCAGCATAACCCATACGGATAAAAAAACTTCGGCCAGGGCCGGTCTCATGACTACCGGTCATGGCAGCATCGACACTCCATTTTTTATGCCTGTAGGCACAACCGGCGCCGTAAAGGCGATCCATTCAAAGGAGTTGTCGGACGACATCGGAGCACAGATCATTTTAGTGAATACTTATCATCTTTTCCTTCGTCCGGGTGTAGATATTATCTCAAAAGGAGGCGGGCTGCACCATTTTACCGGATGGGATAAACCAATCCTGACCGACAGCGGCGGTTATCAGATATATTCACTGGCAGATATCCGCAAGTTTACCGAAAACGGGGTTGTATTCCAGTCGCATATCGACGGTTCGCGTCATTTATTCACACCCGAAAGCGTCATTGACATTCAGCGCGGGCTCGGCGCCGACATTATCATGGCTTTTGATGAATGTACTCCATTCCCATGTGAAGAGGATTATGCCGTGAAATCCATGAAACGTACACACCGCTGGATGAAAAGGTGTGTTGAACATTTTGAAAAGACCGGTTGTCCCCACGGATATTCACAGGCGCTGTTCCCTATCGTACAGGGCAGCGTTTATCCCCGGCTCCGGAAAGAATCTGCCGGGATAATAGCTTCAATGAATGCCCCCGGCAATGCCATCGGCGGATTGTCGGTCGGAGAACCGACACGCCAGATGTATGAAATGACGGCTCTTGTTTGTGAAATACTTCCCCATGGCAAGCCACGCTATCTGATGGGAGTAGGAACACCTGCCAACCTTCTGGAAAGCATCGCCTTAGGGATCGATATGTTCGACTGTGTTATCCCGACACGGAACGGGAGGAACGGAATGCTTTTTACCCGTAACGGTATCATCAATATAAAGAATGAAAAATGGAAAGAGGATTTCTCACCGCTCGAAGAGGATGGTGAAATTTTCGTCGATCATAAATACAGCAAGGCCTTCCTTCGGCATATGTTTGTCTCGAGAGAGATACTGTCCTCAATGATCGCCTCCATGCACAACCTGGCATTTTATATGTGGCTGATGAAAGAGACCCGGAAACAAATCCTGGCCGACACCTTCCTTAGCTGGAAAGAGACGATGGTTATAAAATTAATGCAACGCCTTTGATGATAGAAGGGAATCCACCGGTAAAAATTTCAAGGCATCTCTCCGGGAAAATCAGTCCGGTAATGATAATAACCGGCGCCTGGTTACTTGTCAACCTTGTTCAGGCAGCATTTACCGGACTTTTCGATGATGAAGCTCTTTTCTGGATGTATGGGAACCGGCTGAACTGGGGTTACTATGAGCATCCGCCGATGGTCGCCATTATGATAAGAGCAGGCTATGAGATCATTCATAATGAGCTGGGGCTTCGCCTGTTTTTTGTCATTGTATCAACCATCTCAATCTATCTCCTGACTGTACTTGCAGAGGTCAGGAATTACTTCCTGTTCGCCTGTCTTATATTTGGTGCGATGATCATGCATGTCGGAGGATTCATCGCTGCACCCGATATTCCCCTGATACTTTTCACTCTTCTTTTTTTCATTGTTTATAAAAAATACCTGAACAATGACGACATCCTTACATCTGTCCTTTGGGGACTGATCATGGCCTGCATGATCTACTCCAAATATAACGGCATTCTGGTTATCTTCTTTACGATTCTCTCTAACCTGCAACTTTTCAGAAAGAGATCCTTTTATATTGCCGCAATTTCCGCCATAATATTTTTTACGCCACATATCGTATGGTCTTTCCGTAATGGCAATCCTTCCATATACTATCATCTGATTGAAAGGGCCCTGAATACCCATGAGCACATGCGGTATTTTGCCGAATATATTTTAGGACAGATCGGTATTTATGGTCCGCTGATATCATTGTTCTTCATTTGGTTTACTTTTACTAATAAGCCCGCCGGCCTGTTTGAAAGGAGCCTGAAATTTTGCGGTATCGGGATTCTGTTATTTTTTCTTTTATATACTTTTCATGGCCGGGTTGAACCAAACTGGACTTTACCAGCCTTTATCCCGATGATAATCATTACTTATAAGTCATTGGAAAATAAAATCCGTCTCCATAAAATTATCACCTGCCTTGCGGCAGTCAGCATTATTCTGTTTGTCTTCTTCAGAATATATCTTATTCACGATTTTCTCGGATTGCCCCGTAAAATTGTAAATCTGAGTGAATTGTATTACTGGAAGGAATGGACTCAGGAAATAAAGGAAAGGGCAGGCGGCAGGCCTGTTGTATTCATCAATTCATACCAGCGTGCATCAAAATATTCATTTTATTCAGGAGAAACGGCTTATACGCTGGATGCATTTAACAATCACCGTACTCAGTTCCATTACTGGGATGATATGGAAAAGGACATCCAGGGGAAAAAAGCATTCATTGTGCACTTTATGTGGTGGTATCAGATTCCGGGAGAATCAGTCTTTACGGGTAAAAATGATATAACGACACATTTTGGATACTCTGACAGGTTTATTTCTTTCTATCGGATCCCGCTTAAGATAATGCGCAGCGAATTAAAATTTCCCGCGAACGCTGAGGTAAATATCCCTGTCCGCATCATTAATCCCGATAACGTACCTTTACACTTTAATCAGGATACGAGCCAGAGATCTTATCTTACATATCATATTTATAAGGATAATAAATACCTGGTGAACAAGCAACCCGAAACAGATATATCATCGCTGGTAATCAATGGTCACTATGCCGACACTTCAATAAAAGTAAAAACACCGGATAAGCCGGGTAAGTATTATTTTTGGGTTTCAATAAGGACCGGCTGGTTACTTCCTGCAAAGAATGACAATATCCATTTAATGGAAATTTACTGATGCGAACAATTGATTACTATATAATCAAAAAATTCCTGGGAACATTTTTCTTTACGCTCATATTGCTTATTTTCATTGTTATAATCTTCGATATCTCTGAAAAAATCGACGATTTCCTTAAGCGTGACGCTCCCCTTAATGCAATCATCTTCGATTATTATTTCAACTTCATACCATATTTCATCAACCTTTTCAGCTACCTTCTGACTTTTATCGCCGTAATATTTTTTACATCGAGGATGGCATCCAACACCGAGATAATCGCTATCCTGAGCAGCGGAATCAGTTTCCGGAGGATGCTGCTTCCTTATATAATTTCCGCCTCCATTCTTGGAATTCTCTCATTTTTACTTACCAATTTCGTGATCCCTTATACAAACAGGGGCATGTTTGCGTTTGAAAAGCTTTACATTTATGACACCAGGGAATCATATGACCAGAATATTCACAAACAAGTCAGTCCGGGCACATACATCTATCTTGAAAACTATAATAACCGTACAAATTCCGGGTGGAAATTCACGCTTGAAAAATTTGATAACCGCGAGCTTGTTTACAAACTGAAATCAGAGAGGCTGGAATGGGACAGCGTCAAATCACACTGGAAAATATCAAATTATGTTATCCGCAGGATCCATGGCACAGAGGAATCCTTTTTAAAAGGACAAACACTTGACACCCTTCTGCCTTTTCAACCTTCCGATTTTACGGAAAATTTCGAAGAGGTGAAAACCATGAACTATATCACCCTTCGCCGGCATATCCAGAAAAAGGAGCTGCGGGGTGATCCCGACGTGATCAAGTATAAAGTCAAAAAATATGAGAGGATCGCATTCCCTTTTGCTACTCTTATTCTCACATTGATCGGAGTTTCTGTTTCAAGCAGGAAGGTACGCGGCGGTATAGGATTTCATCTGGGCTTTGGTCTTGCCCTTACTTTCGTTTATATTCTTTTCATGCAGATCTTTACTGTTTTTGCCACTTTCGGCGATTTACCACCGCTGATTGCCGTATGGGTTCCAAACATCATTTTCGGAATCATAGCATTTATTATGATCCGGACAGCGCCAAAATAAGCCGGCAGCCGGCAGTCACGTCATTTGTCACGCGTTACGAACGTAAAGCAGTCAGGAAATTTTTGTTTTATATCCGGAGGGTCAGCAAAGAGACCATATACGCCTGATCCGCTACCGCTCATACTTGCATAGACCGCTCCATTATCATATAATTTGTCCTTTATCTCACTGATAACAGGATGTTTCTGAAAGACAGTCGGTTCGAAATCATTGACCAGCACAGACTTCCATTCCTCAACGGTTTTGCCGATAATATCCGTTAAAGGTAATCCGTGGGTTCGCGGCTTGACTCCGGCATAAGCTGTTCCGGTATTTATAAGAATATCGGGAACAACAATAGCGATATAATATCCGGTAAGGTTGAAATTAACAGGGATGAACCTGTCACCTCTTTCATATCCGATCAGGGGTTCGTTTTCAATGAAAAAGGGACAATCACTGCCAAGTTTCCGTGCATAGTCCTGCATTCCGGGAACTGAAAGTTCCAGATCAAACAAAGAATTCATGATCCTGATCGTAAAAGCCCCGTCGGAAGAACCTCCCCCCAGGCCTGCTCCCATCGGGATGACCTTGTGAAGATGCATATGTACAGGCGGAAATCCGAAATCTCCTGAAAGAAGACGGTATGCTTTAACGCAAAGATTATTTTTTTTATCCCCCGGAATATTCAATCCTGTTGACCGGAAACTGAATAATTTGCCGGGAGCTGGAACAATTTCCAGGACATCTCTGATAGGAACCGGATATAAAACTGTTTCAATATTATGAAAGCCGTCAGCTCTTTTCCCGGTGATATGCAGACCAAGATTTATTTTAGCATTTGGAAATTCTACCACTCAAAATCAGTTAAAAGGAGGAAATGGGAATCAAAATTAAATAAGAATTTAAAGATGCAGAAAAAAAATATCACTCACCGGGGAGTTTTGATGGCCGGGAGAAATCGGGATTGGAGATGAAGGAACTGTCGGAGAGGGTTAATAAAAAAGCCTTGAGGTCTGCAAGTTCCCAGGCTGTGAGCCTGATGCCATGGGTTGCGATATGATGCATCAGGGGACTGATGGATGGCGACCAGACCAACTTTGAGTTATAAAAATCCAGGACTTCATCAAGCGTCCTGAACCTGCCGTCGTGCATATAAGGTGCTGTAAAAGCAAGATTTCGAAGTGTCGGGGCTTTGTAGGCTCCTATATCCATGGTATGGGATGTTACCGAAAAACGGTCGCGGGGATCGCTGAAGACTGAATCTTTCCCGTTATTGAAGAAGAGGTTGGATGTAAACAGAGGATTCCCGTCTCCACCGTGACAATGGAAGCAATCGGCTCCCTGTTCGGTCATGAAGAGAACATAACCGTTTAGTTCGTCAGGATTGAGTTGTATTTCTCCCCGCAGATAACGATCGAATCTGGAATCTGCCGAAACCAGTGTACGCACAAACTGTGCGATGGCACGTCCCATGTTTTTCATGGTGACCGTTTCGCTGCCGAACGCCGCTTTAAAAAGTTCAGGATACCCTTTTGTATTCCGGATCATGGCCTTTGAGCGGTTTGTATCGCTATACATCTCATGTGGGGCAACCACCGCCATCCAGGCAATATCTTCAAGATTTCGTTTATCCTCATCCGGATTTTCCTCAAAGACGGAACCATTCCACAAAAATCCGTGATTTGTCCAAACCAGGTTTATCATAGGAAGCATGAAATGCGGAGTCAGTATACCGGTAACTCCGAAAGGGTGACCACCGGTATACTCAGGATGATCGATCCCGCACTCGAAGGAGTGCGACTGAAGGTGGCAGGTGGAACAGCTCATGAGGGAATCGGGATCATCGCGGCCTGAGATTCTTCCGTCATAGAAAAGATACCTTCCGAGAGCTATGCCTTCTACTGTCATGGGATTATCGGGAGGTATATTCAGTTTAGTGGGAAAGAACTTCGGGATCTTCAGATCATACGGAGTTGGATTAAAATCCGGACCGGTTGACTTTTGTTTCGTACATGACGAAATGAACATCAGCAAAAAAATCAGAGCCACTGCACCACGGCACCACTGCACCACTGCACCACCGCACCACCGCACCATTGCACCACGGCACCACTGCACCACGGCACCACCGCACCACCGCACCATGGCACCACGGCACCACTGCACCACTGCACCACCGCACCACTGCACCATTGCACCACTGCACCTCTCCGACTGCTGATTGCTGAATTCTGTCATCATCTATTTAACTCTGACACTGAATGCATGCTTACCGTTCCTGCATCCTGATTCCATTGCCGCCTGATCCTGCATGATCATCATAGGATAGTCTGCAAAATCGAAAATTTCCACAGGACCAAACCATTTATTCAGATCCATTGAAAGAATTATCTTTTGTGGTGTGCCTGCCGGTATGACCATAGTCACAGGAAGTTTTACTTTAAAGTAGTTCTGAACATAGCCGGTAATTGAGTCGGGATCATGTGTGGTTCCGGAATAGGTTTGGCCGATACCGAGATGGAACATGAACGGCATAGGGTTGGCCGATGGTTCATTGCGCCACATCATATTCAGCTTCATATAATGATAACCTCCCCCAAGGATGTCGGGCCAGGCCATGTCTCTTTCTGGAGGATTCGGGAACCGGTTTGAGATATTTTTTTCTTCTGATATTCCGAAAATAAACGAAACGGAATCATATTCACCTTCAGGGATAATATCCGCAGGCGTCCAGACGAATGTATCGGGTAATCGCAAATCGATATAATGAATGCCGTCATGTGATTTTATGGTTTGTTCCTCTCCCGATTTCGGATAAAATGTGATATCGGAAATGAAATATTGCAGGTCGGTTACCTTGTAGTTATTCCCGGCAGCATTTATATAGATAAGAGTATCAGGTTGTAATGGAACCGTATCGACAGATTGTTCAAACAATATAGTTAACCGGTTGGTGACGGGTGTGTCAGGTGTATCATTATCTTTTCTGCAGGAAAATAAAAAAAGAATGCTCAGAAGTAAAACCGGAATATTATTCCTGAATATGATCATGATAGCTGCCAGTTTATTTCCTGAACGCCCATTTGTTTTAATAAATTATTGATCTGTGAAAAATGCCGGCAGCCGAAGAAGCCCCTTGATGCCGATAAGGGAGAGGGGTGTGCAGCAGCCAGTATGAAATGACGTGAGACATCGATCAGCGCTGTTTTCGCTCCGGCATAATTTCCCCACAGAACAAATATAAGACCGTTGCGGCGTTCGGAAAGTTGCATAATAGCGGCATCGGTAAAAGTTTCCCATCCTTTATTCTGGTGCGATCCGGGCTGGTTCTCTCTTACTGTAAGGGTGGCGTTGAGTAATAAAACACCCTGATCGGCCCATCTTGACAGATTACCCGTTGCCGGAGACGGGATACCAAGATCAGTCTCGATTTCTTTGAAAATATTGATCAGCGAGGGTGGTTTGGGGATACCGTCGGGCACTGAGAAGCAAAGACCATGAGCCTGTCCGGTACCATGGTACGGATCCTGTCCGAGGATCACTACACGGACCTTTTCGAAGGGTGTGCGGTTAAACGAGTGAAAAATCTGTGAACCGGGCGGAAATATCCTGTACTTTTTCTTTTCTGCAAGGATGAATTGCTTCAGATTGCTGAAATAAGGCTTTCCAAATTCTTCTTCAAGAATTTTCTTCCAGCTTTCCTCCAGAACCGGATTAATTTTTTCCATAATGGTTATAAACTATGCAGGGTTGAAAACTTTACACAATAAAAGTTAAAAATATTTGTTCATTTACTTTAAAACCATTTACTTTGCATTAATAATTAAACGAAAACCGGGAGTCAACATTATGAAAAAAGTCGTGTATGTCCTTCTGACCGTCATCGTTTTGGGAATTATATCCTCCTGTGCTTCCAACCAGAATTGTGCAGCATATGGTGAAAAACAAAGATATCAAATTGAACGACGTTGAAAAAATTGCTGCAATTTATTGAATTACCAATTGGGAGGCATAGCCTCCCTTTTTTTTTCTTTCGTAACTTTGTCTTTTAATTGCCATATGAAATGATGAGACGGTTTCTTCTGGTTTTTTTGCTGTTTTTTCTCATTTTATCAAGTTACGATTCCATGGCACAATATGAATCCGTGCCCGATACCACGCCTGATAATGTTTTGCTCGAACGTCAATGGAGTCTTGGGATCATGTTCCATACAAACGGATGGGGATTGAAATTCAGAAGGGGAAAAAATATTGTTGCACTCAGGCAATTCATGTGGGAGCTTGAATTCTCCACATACAAATCGCCAAAGGAGGTGAGGATCATTAATCCCTATTTTTCCGACTCGAAAAGTTATATTTATGGCAAGCTGAATTATTTATTCTTTCTGCGCGGAGGTATTGGTCAGCAACATATTATGAACAGAAAGCCATACTGGGGAGGGGTTCAGGTCAGTTTGCTTTATTACGGCGGAATTTCCCTGGGACTGACCAAACCGGTTTATCTGTACATCATAAATACAGATACAGGAGAAATAACTGAAGAAAGATATGATCCCGCGATACACAACCTTGATTACATTTACGGAAGGGCATCGTTTCTTTCCGGAATAATTCAACTTGGTTTTTATCCGGGTGTTTATGCCAAAGGTGGAATGGATTTTGAATTCGGAGTAAAGGAAAAAGCAATAAGTTCGCTTGAGATCGGAGCTACTTTAGATTTTTCTCCTATTCCCATCCCGATCATGGCTTACAATCCCAGGCAGCAGTTTTTCCTTACCCTGTATGTCAGCCTGATGTTCGGGAAAAGATACAACAAGTGATTTAGGCTTTCAGATTTTATCAGGAAACAGATATTCAATTTCTTTATGGTTGAAAGATAACTTTTTGCCTTCGCGGGTTGTAATCAGCAAACGACCGAAATCGTCAACCCCTTCAATTTTCCCTTCCATCCTTTCTCCCCTTTTATCGAACTGTCTCCATTCATCTGATCCTGCCAGCCACCGGTGATAATCATGGTCAATGATATTATGATCACCGTTTCTCAGTTGGATATAACGGTAATCCAGAAAACGGCAAACGGCGTCAAGCTCCTCTTTTAAAACCATCTCCCTCTTTAAAACCTGAATGAGAGAAACAGGATTCGGAATTCCGGGATCAAAGTTTATCTGGTTAATATTGATACCGATACCCACTATTGATGTTCTGATCAGTGAACCAATAATTTTATTTTCAATAAGAATTCCAGCAATTTTCCTGTTTCCGGAATAAATATCGTTTGGCCATTTGATGGACGTACCGTGAATCAGGCTGTTTATATAGTCGGTAATACCCAGGGAGATGGCTTTATTCAGGCGGAACTGCATATCGGCCGATAAGAAATCAGGGTGCAGAATTATTGAAAACGTCAGATTTTTTCCCGCTTCAGATTCCCATTTATTCTCATTCAGCCCTTTTCCGGCAAACTGCTCAAAAGCCCAGACGACCGTACCTTCTTCCAGGTCAGATTTTTGAAGTATGTTGTCTGCATAAGTATTTGTTGAATCAACACGCTCTAATCCGATGATTGTTTTTCCGATCATTTTAAGGTTAATACGTCCCCAAGTCACCGCTCCTTCGCACCACTTCACCACCTCACCACTGCACCACTGCACCACTGCACCACTGCACCACTGCACCACTGCACCACTGCACCACTGCACCACTGCACCATTTCACCACTTCACAACTGCACCCTCGTGCGAACTCAATAACTTGTGAATAAAAACCCTTCTTACCGGTATCACCTTTGGGGTGCAGAACGGATTAAGTGATAAAATCATAATGGAGTACAAAGATCAGCATTTTTCGATACGTAACTGGGCAGAGGATGACCGACCGCGTGAAAAGTTCATGCTGAAGGGGCGACATAGTCTCAGCGACGCGGAACTTCTGGCTATTCTTATCGGATCGGGGAACAGGAAGGACTCTGCTCTCGATCTTGCAAAGAAAATCCTTGGCAGCAACAAGGAGAATCTGTTGGAATTGTCGAAAGCAGGTATCAATGACCTGATCCGGATCAGGGGAATTGGTCATGCAAGGGCGATTGTGATCCTCGCGGCGCTTGAGCTGGGGAGGAGAAGGGAGACGGCTGATGTGATTGTAAAGCAAAAGATAACCTCCAGCAAGCAGGCCTATGAAATATTCAGAAGCGTCATGGGTAACCGTCCCTATGAAGAATTCTGGATAATATTGTTAAATAAAGCAAACCATATTATCAGGCAATCGAATATCAGCGAAGGCGGGATTTCGGGGACCGTTGTTGATCCAAGGAAGATCTTTAAAATTGCGTTGGATTACCGCGCCAGTTCTATCATCCTTGGTCACAATCATCCCTCCGGCGAGGTCAGGCCGAGTGAAGCCGACAACAGGATAACAAAAAAAATCCGTGAAGCCGGGTCGCTTCTTGATGTTGCTGTTCTCGATCACCTGATATTAGGTGAAGACCGGTTTTACAGTTATGCAGACGAAGGAGTGTTGTGATTATTATAGTATTTTTACTTTTCATTGGATGAATTTAAAAATATGAAAAAAGCTCTTAAAACCACCGGGATTGCTTTCATAGTTATCCTTGTAATTTTTATCTTCATGATTTTTGCTCCGTTCCTGTTTAAAGAAAAATTTGCAGAGATCGTCAAAAGCACTGCCAGCACTACGTTACGGACAGAAATTAACTTTTCCGCAATGGAAATTTCCTTCTTTCATCATTTTCCAAATCTAACCATAACACTGACTGATTTCTCCCTCAAATCTTCAGCTCCATTTACACGGGATACTCTTATTAAAGCCCGTGATATCTCGTTCGGCGTCAACCTTGTAAGCCTGATCAGCGGACCAATCAAAATCACGCGGGTTTACCTGAACAAAGCAACAGTCGTCATGAAATATAATGAAAGCGGCAAATCCAACTTTGATGTTTATAATTCCTCCGCTGATTCTTCTCAGGCGGCAGATACATCACAGACGGGAAGTTCTTCCATACAGATAGAAAACATCATTGTCATCAACACCGACTTCATTTATGAAGATCCATCCATCCCGATGAAACTAATGGCGCACGGTATAAATTACCGCGGAAAGAGTGATCTCAGCAACGATATACTGCAACTGAAGTCAAAAGTAAAAATCGACTCACTTGATATGTTTTATGATGAAGTTCCTTATATCAAATCAAAGCCGGTTAAGGCAGAACTCATGACCAGCATTAACATGAACTCCCTCAACATGAAGTTCGTAAAAAATGATCTGCTTATCAAGGATATTCCTTTTGAATTCAGGGGAGAGCTTTCGTTTACCCCGGAGGGCTATATTTTCTTCATCTCACTGTTTTCAATGTTTGAGGAGGAATATATGAGCGGTTCCCTATGGCTCGTCAGCAAGAAAAATATCTGGATTTCGGTAAAAGCCGACGTGAATATCAACCTCCAAAAATGGGCAAAAGGATTTGATATAAAAGATTTTACACTTGGAGGAATGTTTTCCATGAAATTAAAAGCAGACGGAGAGTACTATTCCGGACAGAATCCGGGAAGTAATAAACCAGATACCATCATTCTGAGCATTCCTGATTTTAAACTAACCTCAAAGCTGACCAAAGGATTTTTCCGGTACAAAAAATATCCACAGACGATCAACGATATCTCATTCAACCTTACTGCTTTTTCAACCAACCACGATTATCACTCAATCAACCTTCAGCTTGAAAACCTGAAGGCAGGATTCATGAAAAACAGCATTGATGGATACTTACATTTGAATGGCCTGAATGACCTGCCGGTAGAGGGGCATCTCTCAACCAGTATTAACCTTGCGGAAATCTCACAGGCAGTCCCATTGGACAGTGTTAATCTAAAAGGTATTCTGGAGCTGAACGTTGATATAAACGGGAAATATGCTCCGGAGAAAAAACTCTTTCCGCTGACTGAGGTAAATTTGAAACTTAAAGATGGCTCCATTCATACAAAATATTATCCCTTCCCTGTTGAAAATATAGAACTGTCGGCTACCCTGATCAATAACACCGGGAATCTTGCGGGAACCAAGCTGAAACTGGATCCGGTCTCATTCAGTTTTCACGGGAATCCATTTGAACTCAAGGCCGATCTCTCCAATCCCGATAATCTGAATTATTCGATCGTCACCAGGGGTTCCATTGATATCGCAAGCATTTATAAAGTATTCTCAAGACAGGGAATGGACCTTAACGGGTTCATAGCCACCGATCTGAAACTGAAGGGAATGCAGAGCGATGCCCTGGCCGGGAAGATAGACAAACTTCAAAATTCAGGAATACTGACTCTCCGGGACATTGAATTTACTTCAGAATTTCTCCCAAAACCTCTGGTTCTGAAATCGGGTAAATTCCGTTTCGAGAACGATAAGATCTGGTTTGAGAAATTTGAAAGCCGGTATGGAGCTTCAGATATAACTTTGAACGGACATCTTAGTAATGTGGTGAACTATTTTTTAGCGGAAAATCAATTATTGAAAGGAAATTTCAGCTTCAGCTCTGGTTATCTGCTTGTGGATGAATTCATGGCACCTGTGAATAACAATGAACCTGCTGTCCCGGCCAATCCCTCCCCGGGTAAAGGTTCATCGCCCGGTGGTGTAATTGTCATTCCCGATAATCTTGAGATCGGATTTAGTGCAGACCTGAAAAAGATCCGTTTCCAGAAACTTGACATTACCGATTTTACTGCCAGGGCGGAAATAAAAAAAGGGATGGTGTTACTTAAAGATATGGATTTCAAACTCATCGGATGTAACGTCGGAATGGAGGCAACCTATGGGAGCATAAATGCAAACAAAGCCTTTTTCGACTTTCATATCAGTGCGGAGAATTTTGACATCAAACGAGCCTATAATGAAGTAGAACTCTTCAGGAACCTCAGCACATCTGCAGGGAAATGTGAAGGGATTGTATCGCTCGATTATACCCTGAAAGGAAAGATCAGAGGAGGTATGAAACCTGTTTATCCGTCGCTTGAAGGAGGAGGAACTCTGACATTGAAGAAAGTCAAGGTTATGGGATTAAAGCTCTTCACAGCAATGAGCCGGAACCTGGAAAAAGAGAAGATCAAGAATCCCGATCTGTCGAAAGTGGATATTAAATCCACAATTAAGAACAATGTAATAACCATCGAGAAGACCAAACTGAAAATGTCGGGTTTTCGTTTCAGGGTAAGCGGCGAGACCAATTTCAATGGACAGTTAAACCTGAAAACCCGGCTTGGTCTTCCTCCTTTAGGGATCATTGGCATACCGATCCGTATACTTGGCACACAGGAAAATCCCAAATTCAAATATGGTCGCGGAAACAATGATGAAGATGTTGAGGAAACCGAATATTCGGACGACATTCCGAAAGACATGCTTGAAAAAATCAAGAATGCAAAAGATGAGGAGTAGTCAGTCGTGTACGCATCTCACCGCAAACGCATTCGCCTTGCTGCTCTCGTAAAGTGAAACGCTCTGGTTGCGGCTGTTCACTCCCCGTGTGATGATCCTGTTGTTGGAACCCGGAGTGGAAGTCCAGAACATG
>Ga0172374_1000329_pt1 | contig 36754 bp, 37 predicted proteins | sample LakKiv3m_FD_114536 | JGI IMG/M metagenome (GOLD analysis project Ga0172374, IMG submission 114536) | Freshwater microbial communities from Kabuno Bay, South-Kivu, Congo - kab_092012_10.3m | ecosystem: Environmental > Aquatic > Freshwater > Lake | place: Democratic Republic of the Congo... | reverse complement strand
AATATCCCTTCCTTGTGGGTTTTTTGGTAATGTTATCCATATGTTTATTCTATCGAAGAATCGTCTTAAAGAAGTTTAAAATCTAGACTAGGTAGTGGTACAGTTTTTTGGGCTCATATCCCTTCATGCTATACGCTGTATCTCTATCTAATTCTATGCCGCCTTGATATTCCTGTCTGTCACCAGCTATTTGATATAATTTTGGAGGGTGAGACGGGTCATAAAACTTACCATTGATTTCGAATGGTTTTAGGCCTACAGGTGAAGGCAATTTTTCCGTTGCTAGTTGCGCTGAAGTTTTTAGGTTTGGTTCTTCTGTCATATTTATTATTTCAAATAAACTTATCTTAATAATATTATTTATTCTATTGCGACAGTAAATTAATTATACATCGGAAGTGGAACTAATTTCTTTTCGATATTTGTCACATACTTTTTTTCCTTCAGGAATATATTTATGGAGAGAGGAAATTTTTGGGCAGGTATTGTATTCGGCGCATTCTCCGCAGTTTTTAATCCCTTTTTCAATTGCGCAAATTCTTACCCCGCATTCTTTACAGTGTTTATAAACAGGATCAGTCAAAGACAAACAGCCGAGGCAGTTTATGTCTTCTTTGGTGACTGGTATACGACCGGCGGCATTATACTTTGTATTCCAAACATCTGCGGTTTTTTGTCTTAATAAGTCGTCATTTTTCATGGTGGCGATATGAGCAGGGCAGTCATCGCAGTTTAATCCACATCTTGAAGTCGGTTTGGTTATTTTGTTTTGTCGCATATAATAAAATTATATCATTGAAAAAATCTACATGATGTTTTGTAAGTAATTTAAGGCAAAGATCCTTCATTATCTATAGAAACCTGGATTCCTGAATCTTCGAGCACGTTTCGTGCTATTTTTAGACAATGCCCGGCCCTTGTCCCATATAACCGCACAGTATTTCCGGCACCAACTTTTCCTGGAAGGAATGTAAATCCAGTATCTGGTGATTGTTCAACAAGGATAACATTTTCTGGTTTTGTTGTCTTAATTACCTCGTTAATTCTTTTTAAAGCTCTTTGAATCGATGATAATGTTAAAGGAGGATTTTGTCTTCTTCCCCATTCTTCTATGACTGATTTATGTATTATTACTGCTTTTTCACCCATATGCATATTATACTAATAATGAGCAAAAATATATTATTGAGAAGCTCCAAATCATTTTGAAGTCAACTTGCGGAGAGGGCGAGATTCGAACTCGCGGTGACATTGCTGCCACGCAGGTTTTCAAGACCTGTGCATTCAACCGCTCTGCCACCTCTCCAAAAAAAATGGAGGTGCGAGGGGGAATCGAACCCCCGCGGTAGCTGTTTTGCAGACAGCTGCGTTTCCTCTTCGCCATCGCACCAATCCCTTATATTTTACCTCAGATACACTTGATTAACAAATATTAAACTTTTTTTAAATTATGTTAAAATAATTTCATTCCAGTATGAACATCAAAAAAGAATTAATCTGGGGATGGGGGTTGACAGTTGTTGTCGTCATTTTGACGGGATATTATTTGATGGCCGGGCAAAAATTATCCTCAACATCAATAATTAAATCTAATGGCAGTAAGCAAGGGACAAGCACGCAACCCACATCCTCAGTAATACTAACAACCGAAGAGGTGCAAAAACACAATCAACCTACCGACTGTTGGTTGATCATCGAGAATAAGGTTTACAACGTCACCGATTACTTGAATATTCATCCAGGGGGCGCCGGTCGAATTACACCTTACTGCGGCTCCGACGCCACTCAGGCATTTTTGACAAAAGATGGGCAGGGTAGCCATTCCCAGACCGCCTTTCAGGACCTGACCCAATTATATATCGGTGATTTAAACGGACAGATTAAACAGATGGTCAATCCAACCATAATTAACAATTTACCCCGAAGGGGAAGGGGAGGAAGAGAAGAAAATGACGACTGAACTGTATTTACTGGCTAAAAAAATCCACAGGATATTTTTATTTTGTACCACGTTTCTTGTTTTAGTGATGGCGTTTACCGGAACATTATTAAAATATACTTTTATTGTTGGGAAGTTTACTTCAATTAATTTGGTGACGATGCGTAGCCTGCACAACAACTTAAGTCCGTTTCTGACGATATCACTTCTCGTCATGATGACAACCGGTCTTATTATGTATCTCTACCCGCTAATGCGAAAAAAGTAAAAATATAAGAAGGTATATGATTTTTAGATCATACCATATTCTAGTATAATGTTTTTTATGAAAAATAAAGTCAGAAATGAATTTCTATTACTTCTATTTTTTATTCTGATTTTTGTGGTTCTTCGTTCAGTTAATTTTATTTATTATCTGACTTTTATTGGTTGGGATCAGGCAGAACATGCAATATTAGCTCTGAATATATTTAGAAAGAAAGAACTTGTACTAATTGGTCCACCAGTAACAGCAATTAGTTTTCAGGGCCGACAAATATTTTTAGGACCATTTATGACATATTTAATGATTTTTTTTCTAGCAATAGGGAAATGGGATCCAGTTATGGCAAGCTATATTTTTATGATTTTTTGTGCCCTGATGATTATTCCTCTTTATTATGGTGTAAAGTGGTTAGTTGGACAAAGAGGTGCGTGGGTTATGGTAATAATCTATTCCCTTTTACCCTATTACCTTAACTATACGCGATTTTTGTGGAACCCAAATTTTCAATTCTCTCTTTTACCAATCCTTTTTTTATTTATGGGTCTTTACAAAAAAAGCAAAAATAGTTTGTTTTTGTTCATTACAGCTTTATGGTTGGGAATTTTATTACAGCTTCATTACCAATTTATAATTTCGATAATTTTAATTACGACCTACTATTTTTTCGTTAATAAAGAAGATTTCAAAAAAATCTTAATTTATCTAAGTGGGTTATTAGTCGGTTTTTCACCATTAATTATATTTGAGATTAGGAATAATTTTTATATTATTAAAACTCTTTTTCTTTTCTACCAGCATATAAACGGACTTGAGATAACGGGGAATAGAGATCATTATAGTTTGGGTTTATCCTTTATAGTTTTGCTTGGTTTTATTGGTCTTATAAATAGTCGAATAAAAAGATTTAGCACAAAAACATTTAATTCCTTTTTAATATTTTTATTTGTTTTTTTGTTGATATTTGCAGCAAAGATTACTCTAATTCGTCCAACGAAAGCATTTTGGTCTCCCGCACAAAATTGGAATTATTTAGCAGATATCAAAGCTTATAAAGTTATCAGGAGTCAGAACTTGGCTGATTTTAACGTCACTAATCAAATCACTGACTCTCTTGCTCTTAATCAGAAATATTTATTACAGCGGGATAACATAAAGATAAATGATGATTATAGGTACGAAAAGTACTTATTTGTTATTGATAAGATCGGAAAGAAAAACTTTATGGATAATCCAGGTTATGAGGTATTGGGTTTTAGACCGTACAGATTATTAAAAACATGGAAGATCAACGATTACTATAATATGTATCTAGTAGAAAGATTGACGAAATAAATACCCACGTATTTAGTTGATATTTAATGATTTGCAATCGACGTTTTTAATGACGGAATTCTTCATTGAATATACAAACATCAGCTTATAGGTTTTGTCCTCAGAGAATATAATTTTTTTTGCTTGTTTCATTTCATTGGTGTTAATTAAATTATCATTAGTAACATAAAGAGTCTCTTGATTGCTTTTTTTTGTTTGACAATGTAGATCGAGATAGCTTTTATTTGTGAGATGAATATTTTTAAGATCGGTAGCGTGTACAAATCCAATATTATTTGCAGATTGACGGATAACATATTTTTGAAAATCGTAAGGATTAATTTTATTTATAAAAGAGTATAAGATAATACCTTCATCGATTGACTTAATATATATTTGAGTATCTTTACTTTGTTTTCCTAAATATTGCATTAGTTTTACAACATATGTTCGATATTCTGTTTCATACTTCTGAATATGGACAAACAAAAAATTAATCATAAAAAAAAGAAAACTGATAAGTACAGCAGATATCAATAAAGTAGATAAAATTTTTTCATCAATAGCTTTCTTAAGATAAAAATAAAACTGAGAGATTCCAAAGGTTAAGAATATTATTAAAAAAGGAAATGCTCCAGATAGACGAATTCTTTGCGGTTCATTGACAAGCAAAGCCGGAACAACAGATATAATCAGACCCAGTATTGCAAATAGTTCATTTTTAGTTAGTGTTTTCTTAATAAAACGATTAAAAAAATATATTAATGATATTAAGTAAAAAGGTAGACTTATTAGATTGAATAGGCCATAATTATTAATTTTGATAAAATGATCATCTAATTCCCCCTCAGTAAACAGATATATTGGAGAAAATGCCTTGATATAACGATATAAAATAGTCGTGGAATATGATATCAATTTATTGGAATTTAAATAACATAAAATTTTTGGAAGTTTTTGAATACATAAGCTTCTATTTTCGTTAATTTCAAGCACCATACCCAAATTAGGAGTAGAAATAACTTGATTAAAGCGGACAACACCCATTCCTTGACCCGAGAAAGAATTAATTACCAAAGGAGAAATGACAGTAAAAAAAATTGTTAAAAAAAGAAAACGATGATGATTTATTAATAATTTCTTTCTAAAATAAATGAATACTAAACTAAGCAATATTAAGGTACTGATTAATTGGTATGCAATATAACAATACCAGGTTAATCCAAAAGCAATCGAAGAAATAATTAAAAATAAAAACCTGTTTTTTTTAATAAATAAAAAAAAGAATATAATTCCCAACAGAAAAAACATTAAACCTAAATTTGAATCATATCCCCAAATACGACTTAAAATAATCTGCCAAGGACTAGTTGAGGCAATAAGAGAACCAATAAAGCTAATTGTCGTAGAAAACTTAAATTGTTTTAAAAGTAAAAAAATTAACAACGTAATTATGGATCCAATTATTACCGAAGGGAATCTTACGGAGAAACTACCTAACCCAAATGTTTTAATAAAAGGAACGAGTAAATATATATATGCAGGTAATTTTTGATCTCCAAACGCTTGAAATACTAGTGGATAAGAAATTCCGTGTTCATCTTTTCCTGTCATTAAAATTGAATAAGCATTGTAACCCCAACTTGCTTCATCAGGATGAATCCCCAAAGGAATAGTATTAATTTGATATATACGGATACTGAAAGCAAAAAAAAATAACACTATTAACAAAAAGACTATTTTTTTATTAAACATGTGTTAATTATATAAAACAAGTTAAAAAAATTAATATATGCTAAAATTTATAAATTATGTATCACAGTCCGACACACGGTAAGGTTGATCTGGACGCCTTAAAAAAAATCGTTTCTACCTTTATGGCCGCGGATAAAAAAGCCGATTATGAAATCATTGTTGGCTCAGATTCGCAAAAAATAAAAAGCGGAGCCTATGATTTTGTTTCAGCGTTGATAATTCACCGGATCGGCGCCGGCGGAATTTATTTCTGGAAACGGCAGGTTTATGAAAAAAAGATGAGTTTAAAGGAAAGAATTTATTCCGAAGCAACCATGTCTTTGGAAACCTCGGAAAATTTTGTCCAGTTTTTCAAAACCAACGGCATTTCCAAATACAACATCCAGATTCATGTCGATATCGGTAATAACGGAGAAACGCGTACCCTGATAACAGAGGTTGTTGGTATGATCCGCAGTAGCGGCTATGAAGTAAAAATAAAACCGGATTCATATGGAGCTAGTAAGGTGGCGGATAGACATACTTAAGCTCAAATGACAAAATTCAAATGTCAATTCAATATCAAATATCAAAATTCAAAACGTTTGGTTATTTGAGTTTTATTATTGAATTGTAGATTTGTTATTTGTGATTTGAATTTATCCGATGAATTCCTTCACATTTACTTCATTGATTACAAAACTGGTTCCCTGGCCGCTGACGATTTTCAAGGCAACTTTTCTGACCACGCCTTCGATCGTCCGCTCGAGCGTCCTGATACCGGCATCAAAGCCCAGTGGGCGAGTAAGATGTTCCCAAACTGCGTCCTCGATCTTTAAACTTTCCTCAGTTAATCCGGACATTTTCATATATTGGGGAAGAACATAATTTTTGGCAATCATGATTTTTTCCTGATCAGTATAGGAAGGCATCTGAATGACTTCCAGACGGTCAAGGACGGCGGTCGCCACGTCATTGGTGTTGTTAGCGGTCGCCACAAAAAGCACCTGAGATAAATCCACGGGGTAATCGATAAAATAATCGGTAAAACTATTGTTTTGGCCGGGGTCCAAAAGCTCAATCAACACGCCCATGATTGCCGCTCGGGCTTCTGGGGTAATCCGGTCCAGTTCATCCAACAGTATAACCGGATTCATACTGCCGGCTCGGCGTAGTGCACGAATAACCATGCCCGGTTCGGCTTCAGGCGAAGTTTTTGATTGACCACGCAGATCCAGCGCCGATGATAAACCTCCAAATGGGATACGGACAAATTTTCTACCCAAAGCTTCGGCTAAAGAAATTGCAAACGTTGTTTTACCGGTGCCGGCCAAGCCGACAAAAAAAAGTGAGGGAGCGTGGATCGTGCCGATGGGCGCCTTTTGTTTTTGAAGAATAATTACCGACAAATACTCCATCACCCGAGTTTTTATTTTTTCCAGACCAAAATGATTTTTGTCAAGAATTTGTTTGGCTTTCTGCACATCAAGGTTGTCGTCAGTCCTCTTATCCCAAGGAAGACTAATAATCCAGTCGATATATTTTGTCGTGATATCCAGTTGCGAAATATTTCCTCCATGTTTTAGGGCCAAATTAATTCTTTCAATCTGTTCAAGTGCTTTGTCATGTAAATTAGCAGGTAGGGTGACAGACTGCAAATGAGTCTTCAATTTCTCTATTTCTGATAAGCTATTTTGATTATCCATATTGTTAGCAGACTAAAGAACTACTTGACAATTCACGATTTTTTTTATAAGATATTTCTACTTTTGTTACTAATTTCATATTAATAGTTTTTTTATAAAATATCTATGGCAAAAACAAAGATAAAGCCTCTTTTCGATTACGTCTTAGTTAAACCTCTTTCAGCGGAATCCCGCACTCCTTCAGGGATAGTTTTACCGGATAGCGCCAAGGAAAAACCCCAAGTCGGCGAAATCATGGCCATTGGACCGGGCGCAGTCGGTGAAGACGGAAAATTGACCAAAATGGTGGTTAAGGTCGGTGATAAAGTCTTATACAAAAAATGGGGTGGAAACGAAGTGAAAGTTGGAACAGAAGAATGGCTACTCATCGAACAAAAAGACGTTATGGCAATTGTTAACTAATAATTATTAATTTAAATTTTAAATAATATGGCAAAAGATATTAAATACGGAGCCGAAGCTCGGCAAAAATTACTTGAAGGTGTTAATGAACTATCCAATGCGGTTGCAACCACTCTTGGACCAAAGGGAAGAAATGTCGCCCTCGACAAAAAATGGGGCGCTCCCAACGTCGTCCACGACGGAGTGTCGGTTGCTAAAGAAATTGAACTTGAGGATTCTTTTAAAAACATGGGGGCGCAATTGGTAAAAGAAGCCGCTTCAAAAACCGCTGATGTTGCGGGCGACGGAACGACTACCGCGACCGTTTTAGCTCAATCAATTGTCAACGAAGGAATTAAAATGATTACCGCTAAAGCCAATCCAATGATTATGCGCAGAGGTCTAATGAAGGCAAGTGCCTATGTCGTAAAAGAATTAAAAGATATGTCTACAAAAATTACCTTAAAAGATGCGGCCAACGTCGCCACTATTTCTGCTGGTGATTCTGATCTGGGAAAGTTAATTGCCGACGCATTAAAATTGGTTGGCGGTAAAGACGGTGTTGTGACGGTTGAAGAAGGTAAAGGACTGGAAACATCATTTGACCATAAAGAAGGTATGCAGTTTGACCGGGGTTTTGCCTCGGCCTATTTTGCGACCGATACCGACAAAATGGTAGCGGAAGTGGAAGACGCATACATTCTGATCACTGATAAAAAAATTACTGCCGTTTCCGATATTCTGCCCTTTTTAGAAAAATTTGTGAAAGTCTCCAAGAATCTGGTTATTTTAGCGGATGAAGTCGAGGGTGAAGCTTTGGCAACTTTAGTTGTCAACAAACTCAGAGGAACATTCAACGCCTTAGTGGTTAAAGCTCCGGGTTTTGGTGACCGGCGCAAAGAGATGCTTGAAGATATTGCCATTCTAACCGGTGGGACAGTTATCTCAGAAGATCTTGGCAAAAAACTGGACAGTATTGAGGTTGAAGACTGCGGCCGGGCCGATAAAATAAAATCCGACAAAGAAAATACTTCAATCATCGGAGGAAAAGGACAAAAAAGTAAAATTGAAGCCCGAATTGCCCAAATCAGAAGGGAATTGAAAGAAACAACTTCTGAGTTTGATCGGGAGAAGTTACAGGAAAGATTGGCTAAGCTTTCCGGCGGAGTGGCTGTTATAAACGTAGGAGCGGCAACAGAAGTGGAGATGAAAGACAAAAAAGAAAGAGTTATCGATGCGGTCGCTGCGACAAAGTCCGCTCTTGAAGAGGGAATTGTTCCGGGTGGAGCGGTCGCTTTGCTTGACATCAGTCAAAAGATGGATATTAAAAACATGGAGAAAGCAGGAGCCGTGAAAGATGAAATAATCGGTTTTGAAATTGTCAAAACCGCACTTGAAGCTCCGTTTGCAAAGCTTATGGAGAACGCCGGCCTCAACCCGGGCGAATTGATTGCCAAGGCCAGAGTCGCCAGCGCCCACGGTCAGGGGTTTGATGTTTTGAAAACAGAATCAACGGCCAATGCTCAAACGATCGACATGATCAAAGCTGGGATAATTGATCCTTTAAAAGTCGTCCGAACAGCGGTTGAAAATGCAGTCTCAGTGGCAACCATGATCTTGACGACCGAAGCATTGATTACGGATCTTCCGGAGAAAAATCCGCCAGCGGGCGGTGCCGGAGGTATGCCCCAGATGCCAGGATATTAACGCGGCGGGGACATGACTTTAATTTTACTTAGGAGTGAGCCGAGACTGGAGAAATTATTTTTACTGTCTTTTTTAGCCTCATGAAAAATAGTTGTTCCGGTCAATTCTTCACTCAACATATTAATCGTTTCTTCGAAGTTATCGGTTAAGTCCAGCAGTTTTTGCATCGTTTCCCTGCCTTTTTTGGTGCCAAAAAAATAAACTATTGCTCCGGTTCCTAAGATACCCAAGGAAAAACCAAACCAAAAATTCGAGGTTTTATGATTATTTTGACTTGCCATTTTTTTTATTTTGAAGCGTATTAACGATGTGAAATATAGTTTTTATTCCGGAAAGAAAACCGGTAATTTCCGTAAATCCATGCTCAAAAGAAACACCCACTTTTTCCAGTTCGTTCACGATATTGTTGGCTTTTTTTAAAAGAAGCCGCAGATCCTTAAAGATAAAAATTAATTGAATCCCGATCACGACCAATAAAACTGTCGTGACTGTCAGAACCACGGTTAATAAAAGTTGAGTAGTATCCATATATTATATTGTTGAATTTAATTGATAAAAAATCAACCGGAAATTTATTTTTGCAGCAATTGGCTAATCATTTTTTTGAAATCAGGAGAACCGGTTTTTAATCCCCAAAATAAGTTGGCGGATAACAAGGTATCGAATGTTCCGGCATCTAGCCAATAACCGTCTAATATCGCCCAGTTCAGTTTTCCCTGTTTTAAATAATGATTGTTGACTTCAGTAATTTCCAATTCTCCCCGGCCTGAATAATTAGGATCGCACTTCCGGATCAGCTCAAAGACATGACTGTCATAAAGATAAACTCCGGTGACAGCATAATTTGACGGTGGGTCTTTAGGTTTCTCAATGATTTCAATAATCTTTTTGGGGTCTTTCGGATCAAACTTGGCCACGCCAAACCGTTTCGGATCAGGAACGGTTTTCAAAAAAACCACTGCTCCGTCTTTAAAATCATTTACCGGTTTACTGATATCGGCATCGGTGGTGTTATCTCCCAGAATTACGGCGATCGGTTGATTATCCGCAAAATCTTCGGCTAAAGCCAGCGCATCGGCAATTCCGCCGTTGGGTTTTTCCTGATAGGCAAATTCCAGATGCTCAATTCCAAATTCTTTTCCGTTTTTTAAGACGTGGATAAAATGACCCGAATAAGGACCGGAGACAACAACAAGAATATCCTTTATTCCTGCCTGGACCAAAGTCTGGATCGGGTAATAAATCATCGGCTTGTTGTATACCGGAAGCAAGTGCTTATTGGTGGCGTAAGTCAAGGGATATAAACGGGTGCCTAAACCACCGGCTAAAATTATTCCTTTCATCTTAAGGTAAAATTACTAACTTCAGCAAAAAAACAAAGATAAATCCGATTAAGATATATTCTATCACAATCTTCAGGTGGAGGCCGGATTCCATGATGTGATGATAGATTCCCCAGACGATATAAAATGAGACAAAAGCCAGCAAGATTATAAACTCAATCAGTCTTTCCCCGCGGAAGACACTAATTGTGGTAATAAACAATATTCCGGCCGTGATGAGCAATAAATAGTCAAATAAATTTTTTCTAATCTCTTTTAATATGTGGGTAAAAAACCGTTTCATAATTTTACATGATAGCGCCTCGGGTAAACAAGGTTAAGCCTAAAATAATAAACCCGATAAATATTAAATGAGCAAGATTTTTCCCGTTAATTCTAATGACGTTAAATTTAACCGAAAAATAAAGATCCATGATTAGGGCCAGGGCAAGAAACACGATAAAAAATAAATTAATATCAAAAGTAAATAAAGTTAAATTCATTTTATGGTTTGTTGCCGATTTGGTTTGTGCGATAACTGCCGGAGCAGTGGTGGGCTGGATAATCGATTTGGTTGGAGCGATCTTTGGCGTCTCCTTCGGTGAAGGATTGTTTTTTGTTGTGGCTAAAGTAGAGGATAAAGGTTTGCCGAACATCTGGACAACAAGCGTAGTTTCTTCACCGTTAAGAACCCCGTTAACGATCGCAAAACCCATTTCCGAATATTCGTTCCTAAGAATGTTTTCCCGGTGCGTCGGAGAATTCATCCAGGCGTCGACGACTCCCTGACTAAACAAAAAATTCTTGGCCAGGTTTTCTCCAGCATATTCATATTTATATCCGGATCCAAGAATGAAATCCCAGGGACTTTCTCCATTTGGGCCATAGTGCGCCCAGTAATTTTTCGCAAACATATCAGCCGCTTTTTGGCTGGCTGCGGCCGCCAACTCGTTATTGTATGAAAGTTGGGATAGACCATTTTGCTGACGTTGCTCATTGGTCAGTTGGAATAGTTTTTCCACCGTGATATCGGTCGCATAACCCAAAACATTAGTAAAATTCAGTTTTTTTACACTGAAAGTTAATATTAGCGCAAAAACCAAATAATAAGTTAAAAAATCCAGATGGAGCGCTTTAGCACGATAATTATTTTCCTCTTTGGGAACCAATAAATGATGAAAATAACCCAATATTTTTTTCATAAATATTTTTTTAGCTGTTTTAGATACCTTTTAATTAAAGTATACATCAACAAGATTCCCAGCAGGTCAAAACCGGTGTCTCTGAGTTGTCCGGAACGGGTAGGAACAAATAATTGGTGCAATTCGTCCGTAAAAGAATAGATAAAACCAATAATTATTGGCAGGATAAATTTATTTTTTAGCGACATTTTTTTATTGTCAATTTGGTATAAGGCACGAAAGAGCAGTCCGTATAAAATAGCATATTCCAACATATGCAACGATTTAAAAAAAATAAAGTCTGAGGCGATCTGATGAGTCAGACTAATTTTAGTTTGAGACGATAAGGAAAAAATAAATATCATCCAACCGATCGGTGGAAGCCAGTAAAAAATGAATTTTTTAAATCCCTTCATGAAGTTTAATTTTAAGGAAAATCGAGGCAATAGTCAAAACAGAATATGATAGTGAAGCAAAAGACAAGCTCGAAATTACATGTTGATTATTAGTATTTTTATTACTGATTTTTTTGGTTGTTTTAGCTCCCAATACGGACGCGGTTGAGTTTTGCATTAAAAGAAAGCTTGGTTTGACGACCGGTTGATAATTAATTTTAGTTTGCGTGATTGCACGATTCATCTGAGTCGGTGGTAGGGAAGTATTTATTAAGGTTGTGACAATGCTATTTTTAACCTCCGGGTAAAGACAACTATTATTAGTCGTGTTTTTGCTGGGGTTTTGGATACAGTACTGATCGGATTCAAAATCTATTCGTCCCCAGCTGATATTTTTTTCTGATGAATCATACTCAAAACTATCTTTGATATTTTTATTGAAGTCCAATAACCTGACACTGTCACCGCTATTGTTGAATATTGATGCGGTCAGGTCGAGCGTGGAAAAACCGTTGGGTGCAATAGTCAAACTAAACTTTCTTGGTGTTGAACCGCTGTTTTCCTGATCATCGGCATACCAGTCGACCAGTTCCACCGTAAAATCATTCTGATTATAAAATTCAATCCATTCGTTTTCTCCGGTAGCAGGATTAACCATGACTTCGGAAATATAAACATTATTAAATGATACCGGTGTCGGTTCTGGAGTCGGCGGGACAGTCGGAGCGCTGGTTGGGACCGGAGTGTTAGAGGGTAAAGCAATTGTCGTATCGGTTGGCGCAACCGTTGGCGTTAAAAGAAAACAAGCATCATTATTACTGGAATTTTTGGTAATTAAATTAAAAATCATCCACTGCCCGACGCCATCAGGACACCTCCCGTAGGATTTTTCCGGTGTAAAACTTCCTGAATAAGTAGCGATTTCAATAATATTATTTAAATTATCTTTTAAAATGACCGTATCACCATTATTGTTCAAGATACTTGATGAGCTGGCAATAATAAAATCAAGAGGAAAAAGAATAGATTGAGGCAATTTAATCTTATTACCAGCCAGGTCAGATAATGTAAAAGCCGATAGGTTAATATTATAATTTTCTGGATTATACAACTCTACCCATTCATATTCGCCGGTTGGGGGAGCAGGATAGATTTCGTTAATTGTTAATTCACCAAATACGATTCTTGCTAAAAATAAAAACGAAAAAATAACCAAACAAATAACCGTCAACTTGTTCATGGTAAGCTAAAAACTTTATAAACATTATTGGCGGATTTGTCAACGGACTATCGGCTACAAAATCGTGACTTTATTTTGATATACTGATTATCTGTTATGAAAGTTGGTAATTGGATCTTTGGATTTTTATTATTAATCGCGGTAATAATTATTGTTGTTATTTTAAATAACAAAACGGTTGATAATACCAAAAACAATCTCATGATGCCCACTAATCAGCCCAAACCCACTCAGACACTGACGATTGATAAGAAAAAAAATTACACGGCGGTTTTGCATACGGAAAAAGGAGATATCACCATCAAACTATCCGCAGACAAAACACCGATTACAGTTAATAACTATGTGGTTTTATCAAAAAAGGGTTTTTATAACAACACGATTTTTCATCGGGTGATTAAAGGATTTATGATCCAGGGAGGCGATCCAAAAGGTGACGGAACCGGCGGACCTGGGTATCAATTTGACGATGAATCGTTTACCGGAGAATATGTCCGGGGAACGATTGCCATGGCCAATGCCGGTCCAAACACCAATGGCAGCCAATTTTTTATTATGCATCAGGATTATGCGCTCCCAAAAAACTACGTTATTTTTGGCATTGTGACACAAGGAATAGAAGTGGTCGATGCAATCGCTGAATCACCGGTGACAGCAAGTGCCACCGGTGAACAGTCAATACCCGTTACTCCGATAAAAATTCTTTCAGTTGATATTAAAGAACAATAAGCCCGGTTTTATTTGGGTTGAGGTGTTCCTGTTCCATTCATTCCTCGGGAAATTGGATTAAGTTGTATACTCTGAGCGGTAACACTGCCATCACTATTATCTAATCCGAATACTCCGACTCTTTCTCCGACCTTTAAATCAGTTTTAGCAGCTGTAGTCGCTTTATTGATTGTGGTTGTATCAGATAAAAATACGATTTTTGAGCTGCCGTCGGCTAATTTTACCGTTAATGATTTGTCATTCTGCGAAAGAATTTCCCCGACGACCTGTCTGGCTCCTATACGATTGGCACCGTTTGTTTGGCCAGCTCCCGTCCCGAAACCTACCTGACCGTTATTAAACTGGCCGAAGAATGTTGAGCGTTGCATTTGCTGATACTTCATGCCGGCATAAAATCCTACACCGCCGACGACGACCGCAACCACAATCGTAATCAATATACTATTTTTCATATTTATCACCTCATTTCTAAATTAATTATTAACTTTTAGTTCTTAATTTTTATTCATACCTGAGAGCTTCAATCGGTGCCAGGTTTGATGCTTTTTGTGCCGGGTACCAGCCGAAAATAATACCGGTTCCGGCACTCACTCCAAATGCCAATAAGATTGATGGTATAGACAATACCGGAGTCAAACTCAATAACTTTGAAATAATAAACGAAACCAACACGCCGACGATTACTCCGATCAGTCCACCGATAAAGGTTATGATTACCGCCTCCATTAGGAACTGGGTAATAATCCATTTTTTTTTCGCTCCCAGTGCCTTACGCAGGCCGATTTCCCGAGTGCGTTCCGTGACTGTAACCAACATAATATTCATGATTCCAATTCCGCCGACGATTAAGGAAATCGCCGCGATTCCCGCCAATAGGGCAGTGAAAGTTCCGGTAACCTGATTAACGGTTCCCAAGATATCTTCTTGGGACATAATTCTGAAGTCCGCCTGCGTAGGATCTGTCAGTCGGTGTTGACTTAACAATAAATAACCGATTTCATTTTGCGCTTGGGTCATCACCTGTTCACTTTTTGCCTCAATATAGATAGCACTGACATAATCAACTCCAAACACTTGTTTTTGCGCGGTTGTCAGCGGTATATAGACTGCTTCGTCCGGACTTTGAAAACCGCTCCCACCTTTGGCGACGGTGACGCCGATGACTGTGAACGACATTTTATTGATGCGGATTGATTGACCGACAGGATTTGTTCCTTCTCCAAATAAGTCAATCGCCACCTGAGATCCCAATACCGCTACTTTTGCTAATCCCAACAGGTGTCCATCATTAATAAATGTTCCGGAGGCGATTGAAATATTTCTTACCTGTTGATATTCCGGTGTGATACCGGAAACAGAAGTGTTGGTATTATTTCTGCCGGCTGTCACTTGAGCATTCTTTCGAAATTCGGCGGTCACATTTTTTACGGTTGTGATCTTTGGAGAACTTTTGATTGCCTTTTCATCATTGTATGTCAAGGTTGTGTTTCCTCCAAAAGCTCCTTGTATCCCGCCAGTATTTGGCGCACCGGGTTGGACTGTTAACAGATTTGATCCGAGGGATTTAATCTGATTTTCGATTGACTGTTGGGACGATTGACCCAAAGACATTAGGGCAATAACACTGCCGATGCCGATAATTACACCGAGCATTGCCAGACCGGTTCTTACCTTATTTAAAACTAAGGTAGTGAAGCTTTCGATCGCTAATTCTTGATAGTCCATATTATTTTTTAACCAATTTACGATGACCGTTTTGCTTATCTTCCTTGATCCGGCCGTCCCTAATATGAATAATTCTTTTGGTGTATTCGGCTATTTCCATTTCATGAGTGATTAAAATAATTGTGTGCCCTTGTTCATTTAGATCTTCAAAAATATGCATTATTTCAGCGGCCTGACTACTGGCAATATTTCCGGTTGGTTCATCGGCCAGAATAATACTCGGGTTCATTGAAAGTGCTCGGGCGATGGCCACGCGCTGTTGTTGTCCTCCCGATAACTGATTGGGCGCATGGTAAAGCCGGTCAGATAAACCCACCATCGCCAAGTATTTTTCAGCCTTATTAAAACTTTCTTCTTTGTTGATATTGCCATACATCATCGGCACCATCACGTTTTTAATGGCGGTCGTACGGGGTAACAGATTATATGCCTGAAAGACAAAACCGATCTTCCTGTTTCTGATATCAGCCAATTGATCTTCATTTAAGTCGGCAATTTTTTCACCGTCCAACCAATATTCTCCAACAGTCGGGGTGTCAAGCGCTCCTAAAATATGCATCAGCGTTGATTTACCAGATCCCGAAGGCCCCATAATCGCCACAAACTCTCCCCTTTTTATATCAAAAGTTATGTCGTCAAGAGCGACGGTTTTGATATCGGCATTGGTATAGATTTTTGACAGATGAGACACTTTTATCATAGGCAAAAAATGATTATTAATCTCTAATTCGAATAGTGTTTCCACCACCACTTCTGTTGGTCCCAAATCCGCTGCTAAAAGGAGATGCGGTTTGGGTAGTTTGACTGGTTGTAGTTCCAGTCACGATCATATCTCCTTCTTTAACACCGCTGACAATCTCGGTTTGCGTGTCAGAGGTCAAACCGATTTCAACCGGAAGATTTTGTAATTTTCCGCCATTCAACGTCTGGACATAGCTTTGACCATTTTGTGACCGTATGGCACCGTATGGGACTAATAATACATTGTCTTTTCGGCTGATTATAATGTTTGCGGTAACGGTCATATTGGGCAATATTTGTTCGGATGATGTGTCCAGTTGGATATTGGATGCATATTGGGTGACACCACTGGTAGTTGTTCCAATGCGATCAACTCCAATCACTTTACCGGTAAATGTTTTGTCGGGAATACTGTCAAGAGTAATTGTTGTTTTTTGGCCAAGTTTAACTTTTGAAACATCGATCTCTGACAAATTAACCGACACGATCGGATTTCCTTCAGTTTTAATCGTTGCCACTTTCTGATTTGAAGTAGAAGTTCCGGTATCAAGCGACCCAATACTCATTCCCGGAGAGTACATCAAGCTGGTGATTGTCCCATCGGTAGGAGCAGTAATCGTGGAAGAGCTTTGGGCATAATCAAGCCAGGCGCTGTTTAAGGCAACTTGCGTTTGAGTGACTACCGCCTGGGAATTTTTATATTTAGCCTCGGTTGCCAACCAGTTATCTTCTGCAATGTGAAATTCAGCCAGCGCGCGATTGGTATAGTTTGGACTGCCGTCAGAGTTTTGATAGGTTGAGTTGGTTGATAAATCAAAAAAAGTTTTCCATTTTGTAAACATATCTGACTGCAAAACATATTGATTGGCTTTTGCCGATTCGACGTTGTTTTGTGCAGATAAATATGAAGCCCAAGCAGCTGCATTCTTCTGTTGTCCTTGAAAATCCAGGTCAATATCCAAAATTTTATCACCCTTTTTAACCACATCTCCATCTTTTACATAAACGGTTTTTACAATTCCAGTTGCCTTGGTATTGGCGCTCATCACGTTGACGCTTAAAACAGCTCCCGAGGCGGAAACCGAAGAGACAATCATTCCTTTTTCCACTTTGCTGGTTTGATAGCTGGTTTTTTGTTTGTTTGCTCCAAAAATTGCTGAAACGATCAGCCAACCAATTCCAATGACTGCGACAATTAATAATGTTTTTATTATTAAGGTTCGTTTTCCGAACCAGTTTTTGAAATTGGTTATTATTTTCATAATCTTGATAGTTTATTAAATAAAACTGAAAATTAGCTGATAAAGACGGGCAATCTAATGATAAATAAAGTTCCTTTTTTTAACTCGCTTTTAACTTCGATCGTTCCGCTGTGGTCGTTGACGATTTTTTTTGCAATAGACAGACCCAGTCCATAGCCGGTTTTGGAACGGGCCTGATCGGCCCGGTAAAAACGGTCAAATATCCGCGGTAGGTCTTTTTTATCAATACCTACTCCGTGATCTTTAATTTTGATGATGGCTTCTTTTCCCATCTTAACCGACGTAACCAGTACCGTAGATTTATTTGGACTGTACTTGATCGCGTTGTCTAATAAAATGACAATGAGGTTTGTTAAACACTCACCTTCACCCTTGATCCGGTATTCTGCCAGACTTTTTTTTATGGTAATCTGTTTTTTTTGGGCGAGGGGACGGATTTTATTGACCGCATCATTAATGATTTTTTTAACGGAAAATGGACGGAAGTGTTTACAACCATTTAGCTGTTGATGTTGGGCCAACTGCAATAAATTATCCGACAATAGTTGGAGTTTGTTGACCTGATGGATACTGTCGGCGATAATTTTCCTAGCATTGGGCAAATCCAAATTTTTATCACGGAGATTTACTTCCATTGAAGTTTTTAGCACGGTTAGGGGCGTGCGAAACTCATGCGAAGCGTCAGAGATAAATCGATTTTGGTCTTCGACCATCGCGGCAATCGGCTTCAATGTTCTTCCGGCAAGCAAATATCCTAAGACTCCGGAAAAGACAAAAATAGTGAGGTTTATTTCGGCAAGCATCAATAACAACCTGCGTTTGACCTCATTGATAAGGTCCGGGTCGGCCATGATTGAAGTGGCGGGTATCTCGGGAAGTTGTCCCGGCGCCGGGAAATCATTATTGTGCATGTAGTATTCAATCCTAAACTGCTGCGCCCGGGCAAATCGCTGGACTTCAAGAGTCAAAACTTTGTAGATGACAAAGCTGAACGAAAGACTGATAAACATGATGATCAGCAAATACCATGCGGTTAATTTCAGCCGGGCAGCGGTGAACATAAATTAGTCTCCGATTTTATAGCCAAAACCCCGGACGGTTTGAATCAGGATTTTAGAATTTTTAAACGGAGCATCTATCTTGTTACGTAAATTTTTTATATAAACTTCGACCGTATTGGGAAGGATGTCCGCATCATAATCCCAGACATGACTGATAATCTGGTCTTTTGTTAAAATTTTACCTTGATTTCTCATTAAATACTCTAATAAAGAGAATTCTTTATTTGATAATTGAATTGGTTTATTTTTCCGTTTGACAATAAAAGCTTTGGTGTCCAACTGTAAATCGGAAATTTTAATTACCGGACTGATGGTTTTTTTCGGCCGGCGGACAAGTGCTCTGACTCTGGCCAATAACTCTTCAAAGGAAAACGGTTTGGTTAAATAGTCATCAGCGCCCGAATCCAGCCCGGTAACTTTATCATGGGTTTGTCCTCTTGCGGTGAGCATAAGTATCGGAATATGGATCTGATTTTTTCGCAACTCACGACAGATGGTGATTCCGTCCATTTCGGGAAGCATCAGGTCAAGGATAATTAAATCATAGTCTTCAGTTGATGCCATATCATAGCCGTCAGTCCCGGTATAGGTAACGTCAACGGCATAATGTTCCTGTTCAAGGCCTTTTTTTAAGGAGTTTGCTATCAAATGTTCATCTTCAACCACTAAAATTCTCATGGTTCAATTATAATACCAAATCTGAAATTTAGCTGAAGATACGACCTACTGAGGATATACGTGCAGATATAAAGTATTAATATTGGAATCTTTATGTGCGAGTCTTACATACGATAAGGTGCAACCGACATTATAAGCTCCTTTGTATAATACTCCATCTGATATAGCGGTAACTACGTTTGAGGATCCATTAATATCAATCCCATTATGGAAACTATATATTCTACCCACCCAAGTGTTTCTCACCGCCCAAGTATTACCATAGCCTTGTTCAAGTTCAATCGTGGGACTAATCGGCCAGTCGTAGGTTCCAGACGGGTTAAAAGGATCTCCGTCGCCAGAGCCGCAGGAAGAACTGGAACAATTTCGAGAATCAACTGACTTTAGATAATTAAAAGGATTATTTACCGCTCCGTTTTCTTGGAAAATCAAATGGAGGTGTCCACCGGAAGAATTACACGATGCTCCTGGAATGATTGACGCGATCGTGTCTCCTTTTTTAACTTCACGGAGTTGTGTTTCTGTACCAGCACCCGCAATGATTCCTTGTATTGCGGCGTATTCTGCCTTGGCTTGTTCAAGTAAATTTTGATATATGCTTTCGCTGTTTTGAGTGTCTGCTAATAGTTTTTGTTGAGCGGCTTTTTGGTTGTTTAAATCCTGTTTTTGTACGACCAATAAATTCTTTAGGCTATCAAGTTCTTTTATTTTCTCTTCACGGAGTAATTTTTGTTCTTCAAAATTAAGTTTAGCTTGCTGGACTTGAACAACAATTTTTTGATTGTTATTCTGAGTAGTTTTTAAATATTTTAAACTGGAAAAGAAATCATTGGCGTTATTTTTTTCTAACAAGAAATCAATCATCGAAAGCGATCTATTTTTATAGCTTTGTACAACCTTTTCTAATAATAATTTCGTTAAATAGTTTAATGAAGCATCTAAACCTTCAATACGAGAACCTAAGGTATCTATTTCCTTTTGAGTACGATCAATTTTTTGTTCGGTATCAGTAATTTTTGTTTCGGTTAAAGAAATTTGAGCGCTAAAGCGATTGATTTCATTTGATAACGTTGCGCCTGTTTCATTGCAAACTCTAACTTTTTCTGCCAAACAACTTATTTTTTCATCTGCTTTTTCATTATTACATGAATTAAGATTTCCATCACAGACTACTGCCCAACTGTTAGTTGGATTAAATACAAATAGAAAGATAAAACATCCAACTAAGACTTGTTTTGATAAGAAATACAAATACTTTGTTTTCATGCGCTTTTATTATAAAACACTGGTATAAATTTTATTATTTCAGATACTTTTCGATTGCCAAATAGCTAGCAAGGGTGGAGATGATAATTCCAAAACAGAGTGAAAGAAAAAGCGTGATCAGTAAAAAGTACAGGTTTACCGGCCAGACGATCAGAGTATAAAGATAAAGATTTATCGCCAATGTTGGGATTCCGCGCAGGTATGAAGACAGAAAGGGATTAAAATGAACGATTGCTAAGCTGATAATGGCAAATGACATCAGGGAGGCAGTCATTCCAAAGAATGCCGCTTCTTTTAGGAATGGTGAACGGATATAGTTATCTGTCGCACCTAGTAGCTGTAACAAACTGATTTCTTCTTTTTTTAATGCGACTTTAAATGAGGTGATTACGATTAAAACAATGACGGTCATGAACATTAAAAATCCAAAAAAGATTATTGCGGTGAATCGTAAAACGTTTGTAATCGAAATCAGTTGGTTGACAATGTCTTTTTGGAAAATAACTTCGTCAACTCCGGCCTGTTTTTTTAGGTAATCGGCAATCTCCGGCAAAAAAATAGGTTTTTTAGCATATATTTCAAGTGAAGCAGGGAGGATGTCGGCCGTTACCATCTCCAAGAGCAGGGGATTTTCTTTATTTAAATCTTTATAAATTTTAAAAGCGTCGTCTTTGGAGATATATTTAATGGAAAGAATTTTTCCGGAACTGGTCAGATCATCACGTAGCTTAAAAATCTGGCTGGATGACGTTTTATTCTGAAAATATACAGTGACCTGCGGTCGGGTTTCGACATAACCTAAAAAGCTATTGAAGAATGTCAGGGCAATAAAAATTATGGTCGATAAAAACAAAGTAAAAAATAATATGAGAAAAATCGCCAGCGACTGATAAGGAGTTCTCTTGATGGATTTTATTACTTCGTTCATAGGTCATATCCTCCTTTTTTCTGGTCTTTTGCCAGTCTGCCGTCTTTCATGACCAAAACCCTTTTTTGCAGACTGTTAACAATGTCGGTGTTGTGGGTGGCAAACAAAATTGTTTTTTTTCCCTCAATTTTTTTAAATATCTTCATGATTTCCCAACTTGTCTTCGGATCAAGATTACCAGTAGGCTCATCCGCCAAAATTATTTTCCGGTCTCCAATAAGCGCCCGGGCAATTGCCACGCGCTGCAGTTCGCCGGCGGAAAGCTGTGACGGAAACACCTTTTCTTTATGCGATAAATTAACAAACGCCAGGGATTTTTTTACTTCCTCTTTAATTTTATGAGCCGGAAAATTTACTACTTTTAATCCAAGAGCGATATTTTCAAAGATATTTTTATCAAGAAGGATTTTAAAATCCTGAAAAATAACGCCAATTTTTCTTCGTAGATCTACGTTTTGGCTGAATTTTTTGGCAGCAATATCGAGATCGTCAACAACGATGGTGCCGGATGACGGAGACAGCTCTTTAATGATTAATCTAAGAATGGTAGTTTTACCTGCGCCTGAGGGACCAACCAAAAAAACAAACTCATTTTCTTCTACTTCAAAAGATACCTCGTCTAAACCAGTGTTACCTAAGGGAAACTGTTTGGTTACTTTATCGAAAACAATCATTCAAATTTGGTTTAAGAATTAATTATAGAGTCTCAACCGATCCTACATCCATCAACCAACCGGCCTTTTCCCCGGTAAAAGTTTCTCCCCAGACTCGGACTTTTTTACCGACAAAAGGAGAGAGGTCAACGGTGGTAGAAGTGAGATAAACGTTTTGCGATTCTCCTCCGGGACGTTCCAGATGAAAGTTTCCTTCACCGTCAATTCCGCCTTCTTTTAATATGCCTTCAGCCTTATCCTTGAAGGTTTTTTTATCAACGAGACCGGCGGCGGATTTTGTCGACGACGAACCGGTAGCTGTTCCTTTCTTTCCCTGAATAATATTAGGAACAAGATAACCGATGCCAATCCCGATTACGGCAGCAATGATGATGAAAATGATAAAAGTCGGCAAAGAGAAAAATTTTCCTGAATTAGAATTTCCAGAATCACGGACAGGTTTATTATTATTTAACAAGTTTTCCATATAAGAAAAGGATAACAATAATTTAAGTAAATTTCAATTAAATTCTTTTTAGGTAAGCTTCGATAAAAGGATCAAGATCGCCGTCAAGTACTTTATCAACATTTGATTCTTCGTATCGCGTGCGCAGATCTTTAATCATTTTGTATGGATGAAGGACATAGGAACGGATTTGCATTCCCCAGGAGGCCATTTTATCTTTTTTGAAGGTGCTGATTTCTTTGCCTCGTTTTTCTTCTTCAATAGCCCACAGTTTTGCCCGCAGAATTTTCAGCGCGTTTTCCCGGTTTTGACCCTGCTGTCTTTCCTGTTGGCAGGAGACAATGATTCCGCTCGGTTTATGGATTAATCTGACGGCGGTCGCTACTTTATTGACGTTTTGACCGCCATGACCACCGGAACGAAAAAACTGCCATTCAACATCTTCATCTTTGATTGCAATTTCTTTTTCTTTAATGATCGGCAACACTTCAACTAGAGCAAAAGAAGTTTGCCGCAATTTATCAGCATTAAAAGGTGACTGCCTGACTAAACGATGTACTCCGGCCTCAGCTTTAAGATGACCGTAAACATAAAGTCCGTTGACACTGACCGTGCAGCTTTTAATTCCCGCTTCTTCGCCGTCCACCCGATCAACTTCATCATATGACCAGCTCTTTTTTTCAAAAAAACGCGTATACATTCTTAACAACATACTTGCCCAGTCCATCGCCTCGGTTCCGCCCTGTCCAGCGTGGATAGAAAAAATTGCTCCCTCTTTATCATAGGGACCGGATAAAAAAAGAATAATTTCGTACTTTTTAATTAATTTTTCTGCCTCTTTCAAACTGTTGTCTTCAATCAGCAACGGAATGATCTCAATTTCATCGACTTCCTCTTTTAATGCATTAATTCTTTTCATTACTTGGGTGGAGTTTTGTGTATTTTGCCAGAAAACAGCGTCATAAGTCTGTTGTTCCAAATTCTTGATCTCGGCTTTTTTCCCCTCAAGATTAGCCTTAAGTAGTATTTTTTCCAGTTGTTGTTTCAGTGGTTTGACCTGTTCTTCCATTGAAGATTACTCGAAATCTTTTCCGATAATGATAACGATATCTGACGCCTGATCCTCGCTTAATGTAGAAAACTTTAAATTAGGAATGGAATTTTTTAGATCGTCCTTGATCCAGGTTGTTGCTGCCTGACGATTCTTTTTAATTTGTACTTCGGTTTTCACATAATCAAAATTATCCGCGTTTCCGGTAAGAGTTTCCCCATACCCTTTATCTTTTAGCACGTCTTTTAGTTCGGTCGCTTTTCCGGCGGTACCAGAACCATTTAGTATTTTTATTTTAAGTTCATCTTTTTTAAAACTCGGAGTCGGTGTCGGAGTCGGACTATTAGTCGGTGTAGGCGATATCGGTTTATTGATCAGGGGGGTTTTCGCCAGGTCGTTAATGAATGAAAAGTTCATTTTGGATTTGCTTATCAGTAAGAAGGCAAGAAAAGATAAGACAAAAGAGCTGATAAAGATAATAATTTCTTTCATCGGAAGGTTCAGTTTTGGCATGAAAATTTTATTAGTTGACCACATTTTCATTCCCGCAGATCTTTTTAGCAGGGAAAATTGTTTATTTTCCATTGAAAAAACAAAAGCTCCAAAACAAACATCAAATTTTAAGATAGAAAAAGATTGACCGTCGGTTGTAACCAGTTGTTTTAAATATTCCTGGTAAAAACCGGTGATGATTCTTTTTAAAGGATTAGTCCACAGACCGACGTCTTTTGTGAAAGTGTCTTGTCTGATTGTTTCAGAACTTTGCCCAGAAAGAATTAAGCGGCTCATCTTATGGCCATTTTTGTTTAATTCAGCCACGCGTTCTTTTAACACTTTTTCTATTGAAGTGCTTTTTTCGAGAGTCATTTGCCATTTATCTGGAATAATCAAACCCCCGGAGTCATATAGAAATCCGGATAGGCTATTTTCTTCATAAGTTACATAAAGTATTTTCTCCAGCTTTTCTTTTCTCAGCGTTTTTTCAAAAAGTTTGAAGTAGGATAATGTATCTGGGATTATATTAACGATGCGATGGTTGATTAAAGCAAACGCTTGCTGGTATTCGGCCAGAACGGTTTTTTTTATGGCATATAGATTAACTACCGATTGGCCATCAGATTCTTCGACGACGTAATCAAAGTTGTAGTCATCAAGATTTACCTGCCATTCGGTGCGTGCTTTGTCATTAATAAAAGAAAACAACGCGGATGAAGCAATGTCAGGAGGTATAGAAGTGCGTAAAAACGAAAAACATTGCTGTGGTAAAATCAGATAAACGTCTTTTTCCCTAAAGTTATTTTTTGAATTATCCAGCGCTTCTTTAACCGCCGATGCAATAATATCAATATTTGTCGCACGTCCGGATTTTATCAACTCTACCTGATGTAATTTATCGAAGAAAAAAGTTTCATACTGTCCCATGACACTTTTCTTTAATGACATCAGTTTGATCGCGTTCTGATCAAGAAAAAGATATAGCATAATTTGATTTTAACATAGGCAAATATTATTTGTCATGATAAAATAAACTGACAATGGACAACACCCTGGAAGAAATAAAGAAGAAGATTGATATTATTGACTTTATCGGATCATATATTACCTTAAAAAAATCCGGTCGCAACTATAAGGCAGTATGTCCGTTTCACCAGGAAAAAACTCCTTCATTTGTGATCTCTCCCGAAAGACAAATCTGGCATTGCTTTGGAGCATGTGGCGACGGGGGAGACATCTTCAAATTCCTAATGAAGTGGGAAAACATCACTTTTTATGAAGCATTAAAAGAACTGGCAAAAAAAGCCGATGTTAAACTGAAAAATGTCAGTTTTGAAGATCGGACATGGAAACAAAAACAAAAATTAGTAGAAATCAATAATTTATCTGCGCAATACTATCAATATATTTTAGAAAAAACGAAATATGGTAAAAAAGCAGTGGACTATTTAATCAACCGAGGAATAAATAACCAAATAATTAATAAATTCCAGCTGGGATATGCTCCACAGTCATGGGATTCCTTACGATCTTTTTTAAGGTTGAAGCATCATGATCCGCAAGAAGTTGTTGATGCCGGTTTGATTATCAAAGGAAAATCAGATTACTATGACAGATTTAGAGGCAGGTTAATATTTCCCATAAAAAATCCACGGGGAGAAATAATTGGTTTTTCCGGACGAATACTCGACCCAAAAGCGAGTGAGGCTAAATATATCAACACCCCGGAAACTTTGCTTTATCATAAGCGGGAAACTTTATTCGGTATTGATCTGGCAAAAGAAACGATAAAAAAATCCGGGAACGTTTATCTGGTTGAGGGTGAATTTGACATGATTGCCCCATACCAGTTTGGGATTGAAAATATCGTTGCGATTAAAGGCTCGGCGGTAACAAAAGAACAGCTAATGTTATTAAAACGCTATGTTAATAAAATAAATCTCTTTTTGGATACGGACGCGGCCGGCGAAGAGGCGATTAAAAGAAGCATCGAGGAAATTGAAAACCTTGATTTAGAAGCGGGGGTCGTCAGCGTTGATTTTGCCAAAGACCCTGATGAAGCAATCAGAAAAGATTTGCCAAAATTTAAAGAGGCTTTAAAAAATCCTGTTCCAATCTACGATTTTCTTCTTAATTATCTGCAAAAAAAATATTCGCTTATCGAAGCTTTTGGCAAAAAGAAGATCGGAGAAGAAATGGTCGCATATCTTGACAAAATAAAAAACCCGATTATCCAATCTCACTATATTAAACGGCTTGCCGAAGTATTACAGGTGAGCGAATCAATTATCAACAGTCTGATAAGAAAATCAAGGTTTAAAGCAAAACAGAAAACTTCTTTTCGGACGGCCAAACAGGAAAACCATGAAGAAATACGGGATATAATAATCCAAAAATATTTATTAAGCCTGATTTTTCAAAACGACAACCCCTACCAGGTATTTGAAAAAATTGATCAGATAATTGACGCGGACGACTTTTCTTTTCCGGCCCATCAAAATATCTGGCGGCTGATGATCGAATATAAAAAAACCAATCCGAAGGAATTTAAGCTGCAGGAATTTGTTAATGCATTAGCGATTGAGTTGCATCCGGTGTTTGATGAAGTATACTTATTTGCTTCTCATGAACAAGTAATTGAAACAAAGAATATAAAAAGAATCGCCTATGAGCTCAAGCGATATAGTATAAAGCGCGAAATAACGAGCTTGGTATCAACCCAAGAGGACATTGTTGAAGAAAAACGCATAAAAATAAAAGAACTGAGCAGACAACTAAATCAAGTAGAGAAAACGATCGTTCTGTTATAAAATTTACCTATGACAAAACAAAGACTACCCAAAAACTTAAAAGAATTAATCAGACAAGGTGAAGAAGATGGATTTTTGGCTCAGGACGACATATTCCTGATATATCCGGAACCGGAGAAACACATCGAAGATATTGATAGTTTTTTTGATGAAGCCCTGCGTAAAAATATCGATATTTTTGAAACCCTCTCTACGAGAGAAGAAAATGACGCAAAAAAGTCGGCAGAAGAGATTGAAAAAGAATTGGAGCAATTGATCGTTCTAAAACATGGAGAATCACTTGACCCGATAAAAATGTATCTGAAAGAAATCGGTAAAACCCCTTTATTGACTTTTGAAGAAGAAATTAAACTTGCTAAACAGTACGAAAAGAATAATCTGGAAGCAAAGGAGCGGTTGATCAAAGCCAACCTAAGATTGGTTGTTTCGATTGCTAAAAAATATTTGGGTCGTCGGTTGTCATTCCTGGATCTGATTCAGGAAGGGAATCGGGGTCTAATCCGGGGAGTTGAGAAATATGATTGGCGCCGTGGATTTAAATTCTCCACTTATGCTACCTGGTGGATAAGACAGGCGATTACCCGTGCGATTGCAGACCAATCAAGAACGATTAGGATTCCAGTTCACATGGTCGATCATATTAATCGTTACTATAAAACTCAACGCCGATTAAATCAAAAACTGGGTCGCGAACCAGCCACTAAAGAAATAGCCAAAGAAATGCAGATGCCTATTCACGACGTCGAAAATTTAATAAAAATTTCCCAGCAACCAAAATCCTTATCAACTCCGGTTGGTGACGACAAAGAGGCGACACTTGAACAGTTTGTTTCCGACATGAATCAACCGAGTCTATATGATAAAGTATCACGCGAACTATTAAAAGATGCTTTAGGTAAGGTCTTAGACACTCTTTCTTCAAGAGAGCGCAAGGTTTTAGTGATGCGTTTTGGACTAGACAATGGAAAACCAAAAACCTTAGAAGAAGTCGGGCGGGAGTTTCGCGTAACCAGAGAAAGAATCAGGCAAATAGAAGCGAAAGCAATCAGAAAACTAAAACATCCGACACGTGCCAGAAAGCTAAAGGATTTTTTGGAATAAATTTGTTGTTTTAATCAGATGAAAAAACCCGTATCAAAGACACAAAAAGCACTAAATCTTTGGGCGATTATTTTAATAATCTGGAGTATTTACCGGGCCAACTTTCATATGCCCGATTGGTTTGATGAAATAATTGCCAAACCGCTAATTTTCGTACTTCCCGTCTATTATTATATTACAAAAATTGACAAAGAAAAATTTTTATCGGCAATCAGTTTCAAGCCGAAATCCTTTTTTAAAGATATTCTTATCGGATTGGCGATTGGATTTATCTTTATTGTCAGTGCAATAGCCGCCAATTACTTAAAGACAAACAAACCGATATTTTCTATCCAGTCCATTTCCATCAGCCGTATATTAATCACTTGTTTATTGGCTTTAGTGACGGGGATATCTGAAGAAATTCTTTCCCGCGGATTTGTTTTGAAGAAACTATACGAAGAATCAAAAAACATTATGACTTCATCTTTTTTTGCCAGCATATTATTTTTCTTTCTTCATGTGCCGATGTTGTTTACCAACTTGAAAATAACAGGCAATTTATTATTGATGTTTATGGCGACGGATATTGCCTTAAGTTTGTCGCTGTCATTCCTGTTTTTGGCCAGAAGCAGCATATTGTTGCCAATATTAATTCATGCTTTTTACAACATCGTCATCGCCCTCTTCATTTAAATAAAGATAAAATTTTATTGTCGGAGACAACAAATGTACGTTTAATCCTGATTTTGGTAATTAATATTATTGGGAAAACGATCAATGCTTTAAAAAATGCATTGATAACAAAGTAATTTCCTTTAATCAGGGATTTTATCAACCACGGAAGAAGAAAAAATAAATGATTCAATAACAATTGCCCGTCGGTAATGTTTTTCCAGATAAAGATCAACTGATTGCGGGATGCAATGGTTTTTATATACTGACCCGAAAAATATTTGTTAATTGTTGATTCATGATGATGGGTTACGAGAACGTCTGCTAAAAACAGAATCTGGTAACCAGATTTCCACGCACGGTATGAAAGATCAATATCTTCCCAATAAAAAGGAGAATATAAACTATCAAATCCTCCTAAGCGATTAAATTTGTTTTTATCGATTAGACAACTGCCTCCTTCGGCCCAGGCATTGATTCCTGAGGCAATCCTGTTAGCTCTTTTATGGGCGATAATTCCATTATCCCAAAAAATGATGTTTTTCCCAACAGTTGACCCGTCCTTTTCTATTTGAGTAAAACTGACGGCGAAAACACCTTCTTTTTTAAAAGAATCTAAAGCGTTCAGATAGCTCATGTCGTTAATTATCACATCGCTGTTGAGTAACATGAGATAGTTTCCCGTAGCTTTTTTCGCTCCCTGATTAATACTGTCTCCAAAACCGACATTTTTACTATTATTTATTAATAAAATATTTTTGTACGGAGATAATTTATTGTCCAAATGGGTTTCCGGATCATCGTTTACGATAATTATCTGGTGGTTTTTCAAATAGGGATAATTATGTTCAAAGTTTTTTAGAAACAGATCCGAGTTTTTATATACCGGAATAATTATTGATATCATAAGATGATTTTTTTTACCCGTTCAGTAAAAACCGTATATGAAAAATTATCGGCTACATATTTTTTGGCATTTTTTTTAATTCGTTCTTGTTTTTCCACGTTGTTCATTACTGCTTTCATTTTATCAATCAATTCTTTTTCCGTGCTGAATAAAAAACCGTTTTCACCATCAATAATTGTTTCATTGAGGCCCCCAGCCCGATAACAAAATGTCAGGCATCCGGCTGCCATTGCCTCAAGCGGAGTAAGACCAAAATGCTCGACCCTGTCAGGAGCAGTTGATTCGTCGACTTCAAAACCGGAAAAATGCCAAAAATAAGTCGAAAGTTCATAAAGCTCATAAAGTTCATGAAGAGGGATATTTGGTTTAAAAATGATGGAAGGATCGGAGCCAGAAAGTTTTGTTAATTGGTTATAGTATTCTTTATCTTCTTCTTTCAGCCCGCCGGCTAATATTAGTTTAAAATCTTTAAACAACGAATGTTCTTGTTTAATTTTTTTAAACAGATTAATCATTTTATCCTGTCTTTTGGAGTGTAAGTGACTAAAAAAGCGGCCGACAGACAGAATAATTTTTTCTTTTGGTCGGTCACCACTCAAATTGATAATTTTTTGATCAATATAAGGATAAATTACATCCGAGCTTATGCCAAAATCTTTAAGCCGTTTTTGGGTAAAGACGGAATTGCTGATAAATCTATAGTTTGCAATTTTCAGCTTATTGATAAAATCAGTGTGGTAGAGTTTTTTATCAGGAACCATTGCGAAAACAAAATTTCTTTTTGCCGAAGAAAAAAAATAACTGCCGTCGGTAACATAAAAGAGATAATCAAAAGCTTTTAAAGCGTTGTATGAGGTAAGTGGAGAATGATTATATTTAAATATATTCGGCAAGAATTTTAATCCAGGACTAAATTTAAACTGAAAACGACTACTGATTTCTTTACTTAAATCCTTATCCCAATAAATATAAGGGAGATATCCTTCTTCACTTAGGACTTTGATTATTGAAAGAATGTGTTTTTCACCGCCACCCAAAACATCAAGAAACGGGTTGTAAAGAGCAACTTTCCTGCCCTCCGGCAGGCAGGTTTGTTTTTTTTCATAGAGCAAGAGATAGGTGATAGTTTTGGAGAAAGATTGATAAATACTTTCAATTACACCGGCGATTCCGTCGAGAAAACCAAACTTCTTAAACATGCGTCGCCAAAGCTCACCCAAAAACTTCCTGAAGAACATTACTGTTGAAACCGGCTTACCCGCCTGAAAAAGCATCTCGGATTCAATATTCTCAAAGATGAGTGTTTTATCGACCATAGTTTTTAGGTCACCGTGAAAGTAGTGCAATAATGGATTTGATAGTTGTCCCGCTTTACCGCTAATGACCGGGGTTGAGTGGATTTCCTTTGGCCAGGTTTTAAATTCTTGTTTATTGATTAGTCTGATCTGACTATCCGGCCACCAACCTCCATGTTTTAACCATTGGTTAATGAAAATGTTTTTACGGTTAATTCTAAAATGAGAGGATTGCGTCATGCCTGCCGGCAGGCAGGGATTACTGATTACGAATTTAATCTCTTTTGCCAATTCCGGAGTGATCCTTTCATCGGCGTCGAGAATAAATACCCAGTCGGTGGTCGATTTATTAATACCAAATTCTCTGGCGGGTTCAACATAATCATGGTGGAAAAATTTAAATACATTTATATGTTCCTTATTCGCGATGACAACGGTTTTATCAGTGCTGCTTTGATCAACCAGAATAATCCTTTTTGATAATAAACGCGCTGTCTTAATACAGTCTTTGATTATTTTTTCACTGTTGTAACTAAAAATAACGACGGTGATATCTTCCATTTAAAAAAAGTTAACTATTTGTTAATATTTTATCATTAATTGAGCACCATCATGAGTAAGATTACACGTATATTAATTATTGTTTTAATTGGATTAAATATTGTATTTGCCGCCTGGTATATTCTTCATAACGATCTATTGTTCCACACTGATATCGCCCGCGATTTTTTACTGATTGAGGACATCGCCTACAATAAACACATAACTCTCATTGGTCCCAGATCAGGCGGAATTTCCGGCGTATTTCACGGTCCACTCTGGCTATATTTAAATTTGCCGGCATTTTTGCTTGGCCAGGGTAATCCGGTTTACGTGGGATGGTTCTGGCTTATTTTATACCTCTTTTTTTTGGCGATTACATATAAAATTGCACAGAAGGTTTTTGATAATAAGACTGCTTTAATCAGTACATTGTTGTTGTCAATAATTACTGCGGTATCAGTAAAAAATCTTTTTAATCCGTTTGGCGCTGTGATGATGGCGCCGGTTTACTGGTATTGTTTATGGCAATATTTTAAAACCGTACGTTTCAAATACTTGATCTTGAGTTTTTTTGTCCTTGGATTGATAATTCAGTTTCAAATTGCGTTTGGTGGGCCGATTTTATTATTAACCCTGCCATTATTGGGAGTTTTCTTGTATAAAAAAAAGAAACTAATTCATTTTTCCGCACTGCTTATTATTTTAATTCCACTTTCAACCTATGTTTTATTTGAACTTAAACATAATTTTCTCCAGCTGAGGTCGGTTGTGGGAAGCGTCTCAGCGGCAAAAAGTCCCGGAGATCAGATTTGGACGGTTTATTTGGTCGAAAGGATAAAGGGATTTTTTATCAGCGGATTAAAGCTTCAGCCGATAGGTAATTTATTATTCGACATGCCAATTACTTTTCTTTTCATTTTTTTATTTTTGCGAATCTGGAAAAATAAAAAACTAAAGAATCGCATTTTTTACTTATTATTCTTTTATTATTATATTGGCTTTTGGCTATTAACTTTCTTATTTCGCGGGGTAATTTGGAGCTATTATTATTGGCCGTTTTTACCCTTAATTGTAATCATTTTGGTTTCATCATATAAACAGATTAACCGGATAGTTTATTATGGCCTGATTTTTTATATTTTGATTCTTAATTATTTTGTGCAGATTGATTCATTAATAAAATCCAATAAGCAGATTGGAAAAGACGGAGGATCATGGCAGTTTAACTTTCAACTGACAAAAAAAATCTTTACGGACAGCAGCGGAAATTTTGGATATTATATCTACACCCCGGATTTGTTTGGTTATTCCACCCGCTATGCTTTTAATTACGCGCAAACTTTGTTCAGAAACAAAACGGCTACACCTTTTCAGAAACGACCGGTTAGCTATGTGGTGATGGCCCCGCCACCAGATGACAAACCCTATTTAAACGGTGAATGGTGGCTTAAAAATCAGGTAAAGATAGACAAAAAGCCCAACAAGATTATTGAATATTAAAACGGTTATAAGATTGAAGAATTTTTATTAACTGACAAGGAAATTGCAGTTCCGGCAGACGCTAACTTAATTCAATCGATTTATTTTAGATAGCTATCTTAATTCTTTTGGAATCTTGATTCCAATTTCCTGAACTCTAATATCGTCGTCTTCTGGTGGAATTCTAATTTCCACTAAAGGATCAGCCCAATTACCGGTTCGCTTGATATTGTAATAGTCAATCAAATATTTATATCCATAGTTTGCGCCTAAAGGAGTTTTGAAAGAAATGTTAAATTTTTTACCGGCAGTTAATGTATTTATTTTTTCAACGGCAATATCTTTATAATACAGACTGAAAATATTCGGCCGGATATTGATCTGGTTTTTTTGAAAGTTAATTAAAAAAAAGACAAAACTAAAAAATAAGAGTAAGTAAGCCTTCTTGATCGACACAAAAAAATCGACAATAAAAATAAAGACAAATGGAAAAAGAAAAACAAAATAATATTCCGATGGCCGTTTCCCATATAAGGCAAAACAAATAGGAAACGTTAACCATAGTGTTAAGGTGGATAAATAGAAGACTCTATAAAAATCCTTTTTAGCTTTATAAAGAAAGAAAATGAGAAAAATTGAAACAAAATAGAATAGTTTAGCTAAAAAAATTGACCGGAAATATATTAATGAATCAATAAAATTTGTAAATACGGTAAGCCAGATATTATTATCATGAATGGCGCCTGTTTCTTTTACAAAAAAGAAGTTAAAAAAAAGACTGATATTAAGAAACTGATGTCGTAGGTCAAATATGATCAATGGAATAAAAAAAGCCAAAAACACCAACAAACAAACAGCAATTTTTTTAAAATCAAAAGAAAATTTTTTATTAGTTAAAAAAAGACAAATAAAAAATAATCCGCAAAATAAAATAACGAATACAAACTGGAAATGCATATTCATAAAAAAACCCAACACGACGCCAAGCAATATCCAACTTTTATAAGAATTTATTTTATATATTTGGTAAAGAGTAGACCAGGTAGCGATAACTCCAAGTGGAATCAATACCGGCCACCAGGCAATCGTATCGTAACCGGTCAACAAATAGGCGCAAGCCCATAAAAACAGAAAAGATACCGATTGAATCAAACCGAATATTTTTTTAATAATGTAAGCGGTAAGAAAAAAGAATACGAAATTTACCAGTCCGATAAAATACAATAATGCTCGCGGATTAAGATTGGTTAACAAATAAATAGGGGCTAATAGGTAAGTGAAGTAGGGTGCCAAAAAAAATCCTTTATCGCTGACAACCCGCGGACCGAGAAGAGTAAATTTATGATGAAGAATGATGTCTCTTATTTGATAGCTAAACTGTTCCTGGTCCCAATCAAATGTAAGTCTTTTATCAAGATTGTAAAAACGAAAAAAAGCAAAAATAGCGAAGATCAAACAAAAAGCAAAAACCTGTATAATTAATTGTTGCTTTTTCATGTGATATTTAAATCATTATACATGATCGTTTTTTACATTTTACTTCTCTTAATTCTTTCCATATATTCATATTTTTTGGTTGATCCGAACTTTACTCTGATTAATTCGCGCTACTGGACCCTGTTTCGTAACACGGTTGTATATTTTGGTTATTATCAAAGATTTTGGTCATGGATTGTATATCTAATTTTTGTAGTGGCTTTGTTTTTGTTTTATTTTTACTTTGTAAAACAGGTAAAAAAATATCACCCGCTAATATTGGCATTATTGATTGGAGGTATATTGCTGTTGTCCTATCCTTTTCTTTCCCATGATTTTTTTAACTACTTGTTTGACGCAAAAATTGTTACCTACTATTTTAAAAATCCATATTTTACAAAAGCATTGGATTTTCCAAGCGACCCGTGGATCAGATTTATGCACTGGACACATAGGACTTATCCCTACGGGCCGTTTTTTTTACTGATCACCCTGGTTCCTTCATTTTTAAGCACGGGCAAATTAGCATTAAGTTTTCTTTTTTTTAAAGGTACCTGGTTTATCTTTTATTTATTGTCTGTTTATCTACTAAACAAAATGAACAAAAAATGGGCGATGATTTTTGCGACTCATCCACTGATCATTATTGAGGGATTAGTTAATTGTCACAACGATTTAATCGGATTGTGTTTGGCGGTTATCGGCACTTATTTTTTATTAAAAAACAAGAACTTGCAAGGAAGAATTATTTTAATTTTATCTGCCGGAATAAAATATATGACCTTTCCATTAGTTTTTTTGATTAAGCATGATAAAAAAAGGCTAAATTATTTAATTTTTATTATGGTTATAGCGATGATAGTTTACTTAACGATTTTTGGTGAAGTCCAGCCCTGGTATTTTCTTACTCTATTTGCCTTTTTACCTTATTTTGAAAAATTTATATCCAGGTTGGAGATATTTTTTGCCGGCTTACTTTTGTCCTATTATCCATATATCAGATTGGGAGGGTGGGATAGTCTTGAAAAACTCCAACTAAAGCATATAATAATTTTAGGGTTTTTTATAATCAACGCGGTCTATTTTGTCGGATTGTCATTTAAAAATGAAAAAAATAATCAACTCCATAATAAAAAATAAAATAATAGTATTTGAGATTTTCTTATTTGGTTTCATTTTTCTGTTATTTAAAATTAACTCCAATTATTTATCTTATCCGGACGAATTCGTCAATCTATTAGGTGGTCTTTCGATCAACAAGGGAGGAATTCCTTATAAAAGTTTTTTTGATCATCACCTGCCTTTTGCTTGGTATTTTGCGGCAATCCTTTTGCGGCTTTCATTTAATTCATACACATTATTTAGGGTAATATGGGCAACAACAACATTCTTAATTCTGTTTTCGGTCGGACTATGGATAAGAAAAAACTACAAGGATTTTTACTGCTATTATTTGGGATTTTTTATTCTTTACCCGTTGCTTGGAGTTTATTTTTGGTTTCATCTCTATCTGGCTGACAGTTTGGCTGTTTTATTTTTTTCCTGTATTTTTTGGATGTTGTTGGTGCAAACTCTAAGTAAAAAAATAAGTTTTAAAGCAATAATTATCAGCTCGCTATTAAGTTTCTGTTTCGTTTTTTCTTCAATGACATTTCTCTATTTGGCGGCGATGTTTTATCTTTGGCAAATATATCTGATTGGTTTTAATGGTAAAAAATTATTAATATTCATTGTAGTCTCCGGTTTACCGTATATTTTTTACCTTGTTTATTTAATTCTGACAGGATCTTTGTATAATTTTTATTTTTCCAACTTTATTTACAATACGACGCTTTATATTGCCATTCCAAACTATGTTAAAGGCAGGTTGTTTAATCCATTGAAGTTTGCCTTAACTCTGATTTACAATTTTTACGGTAATTATTTACCGTTATTATCAAAAGTAAGATTTTTCGATCTTTATTTACCGGTGGGTGTTCTAGCGGGAATAGGGAGCTTATCACTACTGCTTCTTCTTATTTCAAAAGACGTTTTTATCGGTTTATTCTTTTTTCTTATCCTGTCTTTTTCAGCGCCGCGCAGCAATATCCAAAATTACGCAGAAACCGATTACCAGGGAGCGTTATTCATTGTTTTAGGGGTAATTTCCAGCATAATCGTTCTTTATCTTCTAAGGAAATTAAAAACGAGCGATTTATTGATCCATGACTTAAGAAGAATAACCCAAGTGGTAATTGCTATTTTTATCTTCTT
>Ga0172374_1000328_pt1 | contig 36779 bp, 37 predicted proteins | sample LakKiv3m_FD_114536 | JGI IMG/M metagenome (GOLD analysis project Ga0172374, IMG submission 114536) | Freshwater microbial communities from Kabuno Bay, South-Kivu, Congo - kab_092012_10.3m | ecosystem: Environmental > Aquatic > Freshwater > Lake | place: Democratic Republic of the Congo... | reverse complement strand
CTCGCCCGAAGGGCGAGAAAATCGCGCGCGCAAAAAATAAGCGAGGCCGAAGGCCGAGCGGTAAAGATGGCGCGGCAAGCGGGTGGGGGCGCTTGCCGCGCTACCTTTGAAAAATAGTTCGAATTTTTTCGTAAAGAGACCGCCCGAATATCACCCCGGGGGTGATACGGGCTGTCTTTATGATCTAAACTAGCCAACTTCATACCGATAGATCTGTGTTGGTTGGGTTTGGCTTCGGCGCCAACTTTGAGGGATATTTTCCAGTTTGCTTGAGTAATTGTAGATTTCTAAATAGTTTTTCTGCCTAATAACTGAGCAGTAGCCAGTATCGCCTTGCGATGGCAATTCCAAAGTCTTATGAATTGTTAGATCTGTAGGGTCAATATGCCAAATTGCAGTTCCTTTCTTGGTTAGCCAATATGCAATTTGAAGAAGTAAGTGCTTGATCGATTTTGGTAAGAACACACTCCTCCAGTGATAATCGCCTCCAAAAGCTTTTTGTTGTCGTGAAAGGAAATAATATTTTTTCTGGTATCGAAAAAGTAAAGGAGCATCAAATTTTCGGCGATCAACAGTTCTTCTTATAATTTCGCCATTACTGTTGATCAATAGGACTTTTGAGCCAAAATTAGCCTCATCTGAGTGATCTAGGCGAATAATTAATAAAAAGCGGTTTTTTTCTACCGGAAAAAGATCACATTCGCTACCCTCTTCATTAAGCTTTTTAAAAGCTGGCTTAAGGAAGATTCCACGGCTTAGTTTATCAACTCTAATGTGGTATTTTTTTGGTTGGGAATTAGATCTGAGGTATAAACAAAAAAACAAAGTGTTCTCAATTACTCTTAATTGAGAAAGAAAGTAGTTTTTCGGGTAAACTTCTCTAGGCTTTGTCCAGCCGGCTGAGCTTAGAGTAGATTTCCAGACTCCCATTGGTACAAAGGAATATTTATTGGCCTTTGCCAAGCTAAAATATAGGTGGAGTTTATTGTCAAAAACAACCAACTTGGGATCGCGGCAATCATATCCTCTTACAGTAAACTCCTTTTCCCAGTTCCAATGCAAATTTTCTCTTGAATAAATCACAATTTTCGATTTGCGGCTGTCTCGGTGATGGGGAGCGGAGCGAAATGCCAGATACTTATGATTGTTAAATACCACAATACTGGGAAAAGCATTATGTTTCTCCAACTTCTTTAAATCAAAATTTGGCGTTTCAAAAAGATTGGCGGTTGTTATAAGTTCCATATATTACTTGCATTTATAAGTGAGGTGAATTATAACTAACCTAACAATATGAATCCAATTTACGAAGAGATTAAACAACAACTAAAACAAAGTAGTGATTTGCATACCAAATCAACTGGAGAACACTTCTTTAAGGAAAAAGTGAAAATCTATGGTGTCAAAACTGCTCTAGTAACTAAAATTGCCAAGGCTTATAACAAACAGATATTGGCAATGGATAAAGCGCCGCTTTTTGCTCTTTGCAAAAAACTTTGGCAGTCCGGGTTCATGGAGGAGTCCTTTGTTGCTTGCCATTTTTCTTATCTGATTCGCAAAAATTATCTACCAGAGGACTTTGCTGTTTTTGAAAATTGGGTTAAGAACTATCTCACAAACTGGGCTTCTTGTGACACCTTTTGTAATCACACTCTGGGCGCCTTTATCGAAAAATATCCCCAATATTTAAAGCGTCTTTATAAGTGGACCAAATCTAAGAATCGTTGGGTGCGTCGGGCAGCAGCTGTTTCGCTTATTGTTCCAGCTAGGCGTGGCCAATTTTTAGCTGAGATTCTGAAAATTGTCGACAGCCTATTACTTGATAAAGACGATTTGGTACAAAAAGGCTATGGCTGGTTACTCAAAGTAACAAGCCAAACTCATCAGTCAACGGTTTTTAACTATGTAATTCGTCACAAAGCCAAAATGCCTCGTACAGCTTTACGCTATGCGATTGAAAAAATGCCGGCTGAGTTAAAAGCAAGGGCAATGGCGAAGGAATAGAAACAACTGACTAATTATGATTATTTTTCTAAATGGCTCACTAAACACCGGGAAGAGTACAATTGCTAAACTATTAGGCAAAAAACTGCCAAACTGTGCCGTTATTGAAATTGACTGTTTTCACGACTTTATCTCTTGGCTAGAAATTGGGAAAGCCGTCCCCATTAATTTGGAAAATGCCGTCTGTGTAATCAAAAACTTTGCTCGCCGAGGTTTTAACATAGTGGTCCCTTATCCTTTGTCAAAAGCCAATTACCAATACCTCAGCAAAAAATTAGTGGCATTTAAAAAACAAATTCGAGTCATTACCCTTGCTCCGCAAAGAGAAATTGCCCTTAGTCAACGAGGCAGTCGGATTCTTGATGAATGGGAAAAGGGGAGAATTAATCGTCACTATCAAAAAGGATTACATCAGCCTGCTTTTGGGCAAATTATCGATAATAGTTCTCAGTCACCCAAACAAACTTTGGCGGAAATTCTTAGAATCTTATCCTTAAAATAATCATAAATTATGAATAACGGCACTTTAATCTTAGTTTGCGGATTACCGGGAGCAGGTAAAACTACCTTGGCCAAAAAAATATCTAAAGAGCGCCAAGCAATTCGATTATCCGCCGATGAATGGATTTTAGGAATTCTAGAAGATCAAGGTGATCTTGTTGAAAGAGACCGATTACGTGACCCAATGGAACAACTGTTGTGGAGTCACGCACAGAGACTGCTTCAAGTAGGACTATCTGTGATTTTAGAAAATGGTTTTTGGGCAAAAGAAGAGCGCGAAGGCTATCGTGAAACTGCAGTAAACTTGGGAGTAAAAGTAGAGCTTTACTATGTTCAGGCCGACTTGATTACTCTTTGGGAACGAATAAAAAAGCGGAATACAAATCTGCAGGAGATGCAAATGACCAAAAAAGAACTGGAAGAAGCGTGGCAAGTTTTTCAACCACCTACTACTGAAGAGGGCCAAAAATATAATCTCTTTAGTTCGTCATAATAACGCACTCCCGATATGCGTTAAATCATAACGAGAAAGAAAGTGTTTCCATAATAGCTTTCTTTTCTGGAGAAATTAGAGGAATGCTTGTTTTAAGCAAATAAAGTTTCGAAGGCTTGCCTACATAGAGCACGCGGTAGTATTTACTTTTCAAAGTGGCCAAGACTTTTCTTTCCATAGATATATTATTCCCAAGACCCGTATCAATCACGAAGCGAGGTGGCTCATACTTCAAAGTATCGTCCAATTGCTGGCGGTATTGCGGAATCTCAAAAATCCAAGAGTAATATTCTGTCACACTGGTGGCAAAAGGCACATTGGCTACCCAATTGGTGAGCGGATCATTTGGGATTGGTAAGAGTTTGTCTTTAGGATTGGCCAAGATTTGAACTATACGCCCATAAGTTTCCGACTCCGAGTATTGGTTATAATTGTCTATCTCATAATTTCTTTTGTAAACTATTGGATGGCTCCAGAGAGCAATACCCAAAAAGGCAGTAAACAACAAAACAATTGGCACTAATTTATCCTTTCCTTGATTAACGTGTGCCCACAAAAAAGTGGGTGTAAAAATCAACAATCCCATCAATGGCAAAAGGTGAAAGTTATTGTCATCCAAGTTTCTAACTCGGTTATTCGAAAAAAACAAAAGGGTGAGTAAAAGAATACTACTATTCAAGCGTGGTTTGGGCAAATATTTCAGGCCATAAAGGTAGAGGGGGAAAATCAAAAAGAAAACTCGGCTGGTAAAGGTTGTTCCCCAATATTGGTTGTCTAAAAGAGGAAAAATCATCTGAACAATCGAAACTAAATCACTGTTTTTCTGGCTAGATGGAATAAAATACTTCAGGTTATAAAACACTGTTTCTCTAAGCCAAGCAAAAACAGAAATATGGCTGAAAAGTCCGAGTGTAAGTAAGATGCATGGTAGTATAAACCAAACAAATTGTTTCTTAGATTGTCTAACTTTCCAAGTAATAATCAAACTGACTACACTCAGAACTGGCCATAGAGGTAATAACGAAAAGAGAGTAAAATAGAAAGCAATCGAGGCTATAAACAGTTCCCAGTCCAAAACCTTTTTCTTAGTAAATAATAATTTTAAGGTTATACCTACGAGATAAATATAAGGGTAAATTGCAAGTGATTCAGAAAGTAATGCATGCCCCAAATTAAAGTATTTATAAACTTCAAAAATGAGAGCAAACATGATCATTGCTGGCCCAAATACCAAAACCAAAACAATATTCCAAATAAGAGAGTAAAGCCATATAGCCTCTCTGTTTCGGCGAACCAAATGGAAAATAAGTTGTGGGTGAGTGGCCTTCTCGACTAAAGCAGCAAAATAGTAAACCGTGGGCTGATGGTTATACTGAATATCGTTGTATGGCGTCTTGCCTTGTAAAATCAAACTTCCTCCCACAATGTGCCCCACTTCGTCACCAAAACGATAATTTAAAGATGTGTTGCGGGTAAGGTAAGCAGTAAAAATAAAAAACAAACTAAAAACCAAAATCAACACTAGCCTTTGTTTCATATCCTTATTTTACAGTTTTGTACAGAATAAGAAGTAATTACGCACTCCCGATATGCGTCAAACTACTTGTTGTTGAGTATTTTGAAGAGCGGCCAGATGAGATTTAATTATCGCCATTGCTTTTTCAACCATGCTTGGTAGAGCGGCCTTTAATTCTGGGAGCAAAAATTGTTCTTGTTGTTTTGTCGCAAGGGTTGTGAGTTTAGAAAACTCCTCAAGTGCTTTAAGGATATCTGTTTGTGAGGTTATTTTGGAAAGCTTATGATAGCCGACTAAATTATCAGTAATCTTAGTAGTAACTTCTCCGTCTAGCGTAAAATCGACAGTTATTACTCGCTGTTTACCCCGAAAATCCTTAATAATTCGCGCTACGCTTACTCTAAATGGCTCTCCTTCGTTATTATAATAAAGATGCACCTCTCCTGCCCCTGGTTTTTCCTCCAAAGCGTCAATTGCCAAATAACCCGAGGTAACTGGATGCCATTGAATATTTTTTTCTGGTTTAAGTGTTTCGCTAACAATTTTAGTTTTTGCAGGGATTGCCGTAATTTCTATTTTTCTTGCAAATTTTAATCTCAATTCTGTTTCTCCATCATCCCCTTCTGAGGCCGTAATAATATATCCTTCTAATGCTGTCGCCTCCTTTGCCAAAAAGCGCCATAAACCCGATCTCTCACCTGTTTGTTTGAGATAAGCTCTTACTCTATCGGCTAAACTAAGATTAAGTTGCATCTTAGTTTTTTTACTATCAAAAACAATCGGAGAATGCTCTCTGGCGAGAGTTAATAAAAGTTTTTCCTCACCAGTATTGAAGGCGGTGGCAAGATTAGCTTCGGCTAAAGATCTGCCGTTAAGAGCCTGACTGAGTATTTCCAATAAATCATCTCTACCCGCATAGATTGCTTGTGGTCCAAGAATTTTATGCCAGGGGCCTTGTGGGCAATATGGGTTGGAAATAGTAAGTATATGAGATTTCCCTTGATTATTAAAACCAACGATCCCAAATTCATAAAGGGCGCCCCGCTCTGCTGCAATAACTACTTCATATAGCCACTCGCCAAGGTGAGCCTCTAAAGATTCTTTTCTTTCATTTCCTCGGCAAAGAACTTTGACAATTAAGTCCCTAATTGCCGGGAAAATATCTGTAAACCAATATGGCTTTAAATTAGTACTCCAATCGGGCTTTTTTTGTGTTAAAGCCATTTCGAGTAGATCGCGAGCCGAGAGCGCGGTGATTGTTTGTTGACCCATAATGCATGATTCGTTAATAGCACTAAGCTGTCCTTCTGGGTCTAGGCTGAGTTCGGCATAGTCAGTTTTGGCAACAGAACGAAAAGCATATGGATCTAATAATCGGCACTGCGGCAAACGAGCTAGATTATCTGGCGCGCTTTCTAAAAGTGCCTCTTGCTCTGGAGTAAGTGAGAGAGCTGGGATTTTTGCTAAATTAACCTCTGCTAACTTAACCTATAGTATACTACTATTAGCAGTGAATGTCAAAATTACTGCTTTCATTACCTTAAGCATCACTTAATTCGCTATAATTGGGAATGCGAATTACAGTTATCGGCGGCGGCTTGGCAGGGCTGTCGACAGCCGCCCTTCTGGCAAGACAGAAACACACAGTTACCCTAATTGAAAAGAATTCCCAATTGGGCGGTCGGGCGCAAGCTTTTTCCGCAAAGGGTTTTTCCTTTGATATGGGCCCTTCCTGGTATCTGATGCCCGAGGTTTTCGAGCGATTTTTTGCGCATTTTGATAAAAAGGTTCAGGATTTTTATACTCTAAAGACTCTCAATCCCAAGTATCGGGTTTTTGGTGAGAATCAAAGATATTATGATCTCACTCCCTCATTAGAGCAAACAAAGGCCCTTTTTGAGAAACTCGAGCCTGGTTCGAGTAAAAAATTAGCAGTTCTGCTTGAAAAAACAAAGGAGACCTATGCTCTTGCACGCGAATTACTTTACAAACCTCTGCACTCAGCCTCAGATTTATTTGATCTGTAACTAATTACCAAAGGTTTGGCAATTTTGTGGCAACTTAATCCCTTTCAGTCCTACCACTCTTTTGTAAAGAAGTATATTTCTAATCCATTTTTGCAGCAGCTATTGGAATTTCACACGGTTTTTTTTGGGAGGCTCGCCGCACAACACTCCGGCTCTTTATAGTGTGCTTATTGCGACCGATTTTTTTGAAAAAGTACACTATCCCTTAGGTGGCATGATTCAGATAGCTAAGGCCCTTGAGAAGCTCTCCCGGGCGGAGGGAGTCGAAATCCTAACCAACGAGTCCGTTCTTGGCGTAACTTTAAAGGGCAAGACTATTAGTGAGCTTGTTACTAGTAAACGCCGTCTCAAAACGGAGGTAGTTATTAATACCGCCGATTATGCCTATTTTGATACCAAGATTATTCCCAAACAGTACAGAGAGTATAGTCAGGCGTATTGGGATTCTCGAACTTATGCGATCTCGAGCTTACTTATCTATTTGGGAATTTCCAAATAGTTGACTAAACTGCAGCATCATACTTTTTACTTTCAAAAAGATTGGAACACTCACTTTGAGGATATCTTTCGGCACAAAAAGATCCCCAATAACCCCTGTTTTTATCTTTCTCTACCCTCAAGCACCGATTCAGAAGTTTCCCCGAAGGGCTCAGAAAATCTCTTTATTCTCGTGCCGTTGGGAGTCGACAGCCCAGAGGCGAGTTCAAAACCGTATCTCAATCAGGTTCTGCGACACGTTGAGAATACAATTGGCGAGTCCTTTACCAAAGAGATCGTTTTTCAGAGAGTCTTTGCGCAGCGAGAGTTTAAGCAAGAATTCAACGCTTACAAGGGAAATGCCCTGGGTCTTGCACATACTCTAAAGCAATCGCTATTTTTGCGACCAAAAATGAGATCCTCAAAAATAACTAATCTTTATTACGCTGGTCAGTTTACTCAACCCGGAGTAGGGGTGCCCATGGCAATTATTTCTGCTGAGCTAGTTGCAAAACAGCTCGCCAAAGACTTCTTATGAAAAAAACCAGCAAAAAGGAGTCCTCACGGTTGGTTTTCAAAAAGGGAAGCACTACATTCTATTATTCCAGTCTTTTTTTCCCCAAGAAGATCTGGCAAAAAGTCGCCACTCTCTATGCCTATGTCAGAACGGTAGACAACTTTGTGGATCAGTCTCCCGCGAAGATTAAGGCTTTTAGAAAAATCGCTTTAGAAACTAAGCACGCTTGGGAAGGAAAGCTAGTTACCAATCCGATTGTCGAGAATTTTGTTAATCTGGCAAAGAAGAACAATTTTTCCTACTCCTGGGTTGAGGCCTTTCTCGATTCTATGCATCAGGATTTAGATCATAAAAAGTACCAAACTTACAAAGACCTAGAAAAGTATATCTATGGCAGTGCATCGGTAATTGGCTTAATGATGTGTAAAATATTAGGGCTTGAAAAAAATGCTTATCGGGCGGCCCAGAAACAAGGTGAAGCAATGCAGTTAATCAACTTTATTCGCGATCTTTCCGAAGACTGTGCGCTCAAAAGGCAGTATCTGCCTGAGGTAGATTTAAAGAAATTTGCAGTGCACAATCTCTGCACTCCTCCCAGAGCTGAAGCTGACAAAAAGAAGTTTGCCAGCCTGATTGCCTTTGAAATTGAACGTTACCTTAAGTTGCAGCAAGCGGCTGAAGCGGGTTATTTCCTTATTCCTTTTCGTTATCGTTTACCAATTGCCACAGCTGCCCAGTTATATAAGTGGACGGCGCTTAAAATCAAACAACGGCCAACAATTGTTTTTCAAAAGAAAATTAAACCAAATCTATGGCAGGTTTTTTTAACCGCTGTTAAAATGATACATAAATGGAGCTAACCCAATTTTCCTACCTTGCCTTTCATGTTCTCGTACTTGGTTCAATTGGGATCTCCAAAATTTTTTATCCAAAAATAAAATTTCCCTCTCTGGCAAAATTATTTTGGGTTTCTCTTTTGGGATCTCTTCCTCTTTTACTGCTAGATCTTCTGGTTACCGATTTTTTTTGGTTTTTTGAACCTACACGAGTTTTACCACTTCCGCGAATTTTGACAATTCCTTTTGAGGAACTTTTATTTTTTATAACGGTTCCAACTGGTTTATTGGTTCTTCAAGCCAATTTCCCCCCTTACTTTTCGCAAACGAAGCTTCCTTTCAACAAGCTTGTTTTTTTGGGAGTATTGCTTGCTCTGGTTTTAGGAGCTATTTTGGCAGCGATCTTTGGTTGGTGGTATACCGTTACCATGTTTGGATTGTTGGCTTTAACCTTATTGATTGTAAAGCGCTACCTTTGCTTCAATCGTGAGCTCTTAACTTTACTTTTAGTCGCGCAAATTTTAACCTTAATTTTCAATATGTATCTCACTGCCTTACCAGTTGTTTTTTACAATAATCAGCTTAAGAGTAATCTGCAAATTGGAACAATTCCAATTGAAGATTTTCTCTTTGGGCTAATCCTTACCTTTCATATTTATCTAGTTTATTACTGGTATGAAAAAAGAAAATAATTCCCTACACTTTCTAAAAGAACACAAACAAACGCTCAATCAGTACTTTGAACAGTTACTTCTTGAGTACTCCTCGAATTACAAAATGCATTTTTGGGCCAAGGGGAGCTTTACTTATTTACATGACTTTTTATTAAATGGAAAAAGCGTGCGCGGAGGATTGATTCTTGAACTTCTAAGAATTATTGATCCCTCAGTGTATCTAAAAGAAGAAGCTTTGGCCTTGGCAGCGCTGGTTGAATTTGTGCATGCAGGACTATTAATTCAGGACGATTTTATGGATAACGATCGGCAACGGCGGGGAATGGACTCGCTCTATTACCAATTAGAAAAACATGCTAACAAACGCCATTTTGCCAATCCATATTTATTTGGAGTCAGTTTGGCAACCTGTGTGAGCGATCTTTGTTTTTTCATTGGCTTTGGCGAATTGGTGAAGCTTTATCGTTCTCCAGGGGTGCTAAGGCAAGTTCAGCAACTCAGTACCCAAGAGTATCTTCATGTTGGTTTAGCCCAAATGCGCGATACCCAGCTTGGTTATTTAAAAAATGGAACTACTCTTGCAGAAATTGAGAATATTTATCGTTACAAAACTGCTCGCTATACCTTCTCTTTCCCTTTTAGTTTGGCGGCAGTGTATTCCGGTTTTAGTGAGAAGGAACAACGTCTTTTGGAACTGATTGGGGAAAAAATTGGCCTCATCTTTCAATTAAGAGACGACTATCTCTCGATCTTTGGCGACTCCCAAAAAACCGGCAAGCCCATTGGAAGCGATATTATTGAAAATAAAAAAACCATCTATCGGGAACTGTTGTTTGGAGCGATTGCAAAAAGTTCGCTTAAGAAATATCAAAAAATTCCGGCACTGTTTGGAGGAAAAGCGCTCCCTAAGAAAAAACTGGCCCTAATTCAGGAGGCTATGCTGACGCTTGGCGTTCAAAAAGCGATCGAAGTAAAGACTGCTCATTACTCTCAGGAAATAGAGTGGCTGCTAGAATATGGTTCTTTGAGCCGTGAACTAAAAACTTTTTTATCCTCGCTAACAATCTTTATTGCTACCCGCAACAAATAGCTCAGTTCTCACTTTAGTTAGCAGGCTACTCGGCGCACGGTATAATACCTGAGCCACTCCTCATCCACCTGAATATCGGTACCAAAAGTAGCTGCGCCAATCGGAAATATCGGCTGGCAGAGAGAACTCCGATAAAGAAGCGGCCGCTAAATTAGCAATTTTGCCAAGATCGGCCTCCAACATTCCTCCACACCACAGCTGAATGTTATTTTCACGGGCTAAGCGATTTATCTGTTGAGCCGCATACAAGCTACCCACTCTTGCCGGCTTAACATTAATAATTTTGCAGGCCTTAAGTTCGATTGCTTTACAAGCGTCATTGACTGAGCAGATGCTCTCATCAAGGCAGATTGGGGTGGTCAATAGCTTGGCTAGTTTGGCGTGATCAATGATATCATCGAAACCCAAGGGTTGTTCAATCATTATCAATCCAAATTGATCAAGCTTCTTTAAACGGTTGCTTTCCGCTAGAGTGTAGGAAGAGTTGGCGTCAACCATCAGTACCGCATCTGGGAATTTTTCCCGTACCGCTTTCACAACTTCATAATCCCAGCCAGGCTGAACCTTAAGCTTCATTCGTTTATAACCTAAAGCGCGCTTTTTCTTAACCACCTCAACTGTTGCCTCAATACTCTTCTGAATTCCTATAGCCGCTCCGGATTCAACTATCGTTCTTTGGCCGCCAACTAAAGCTGCATAGGAAATTTTTTGGCGTTTGGCTTCAATCATCCAAAGAGCCGTTTCTACCGCAAACTTTGAAATATTGTTCCGTCGAAAGTGCGCTGCCGCACTTGCAAACTCAGCGGAGGAGAGCGACTTGTGATTTACAAGAGGGAAGAGAAATTCAGTAATAAAATACCAACTTCCGTTTACCCACTCCTCAAGATAAATAGGTTCTTTGAGTTGTGCAGCCTCTCCCCAGCCCACGTAGCCATCCTCTGCCTCCAAACGCACTAAGAGAGTGTTACGGTCTTTGATTGTTCCAAATCCGGTAGTATAGGTAGTCGTTAAAGGTAAGGCTACCTCCAAAAGTTCGCTTTTAATTATTTTTGGACTTTTCATTTCTGCTTATTTTCAACTTTTAAAATAAAGGCACGAAGTGCTTGATAAAACCGCAGTGTTGAGTCAAGATCGAGCCATTCGCTTGCGCAGTGAATATCACCTCCCTTAGGCTTAATCATTAAAATAGGAATCTTGAAGGCGGCAAAATGGCGCGCATCAGAGGCCCCATAATTTGGCTTTACCGAGATTGGCTGTCGGAACTCTTCTTCAAAGACAGCCAGAAACAGTTTGACAATACTCAAGCTTGTGTCAGTGAAAGTAGGCAATCCGGTTGAAAGGGTATTTAACCGTAATGTGGGTTCAATGGCGCGCATTTTTTGGCGCAATTCAAGCTCGATTCTTTCCCTCGAGTCTGTCTCTGGGTAACGGTAGTCAAGCCTTACTTTGGCTTCGTCACAAACTTGGTTTGTTGATAACCCACCTTGTAACTGTCCAAAATTGAGGGTAGTTTTCCAGTTTTCCTTAAGGCTATTTTTGCCGTATTCCCTTTCTAGTTCTACTACCAGACGGCACAGAGGCAGAAGAGCATTCTTTCCCTGCCATGGTCTTGAGGCGTGAGCGGCTTTTCCTTGAGAAATAATCTCAAACTGAGCCACACCCTTACTGGCTTTAACAAAGCAAAGATTATCTCCTCCGTCTGGAACTAGCAGAACTTTTGGCCGCCATTTTAATTTTTCTGCTAAATAAGCTCCTCCTGCAAACCCCCCAATCTCTTCATCGGTGGTGATTGCTAAGCAAAACGAAAGTGGCGAGTTTCTTTCTATCAGTTCGTTAAGTAGTGCTATTCCCAAAGGAATAGAGAATTTCATATCGCTCACGCCGCGGCCAAAAATTTTGTTTCCTGACTTTTGCAGCTTAAATAACTCTTTTGCGGTGCTCACAACATCGCTGTGCACCAAGTAACCAATCTCTGGAGTTAGAGTGTCAGAATTTGCCAAGAGTAAAATCTCGGCATTCTTATTTCTAAAACGTTTAATCTTAGCCTGCTTGTGCACCAAGGTTGTTACATAATCTAAGGCGCGGGCATTATTCTCAAAATTGCCCGTTAAGGTCTCAAACTCAATTAAAGTTGAGAGCTGTTGTAAAAAAGTTTGTTTGTTAAGCATCTGTTTTGTATTAACTAATAAAAAAAACCTCCCCTTTGGGGAGGTTGTATTTTGCAAATTTTTAGTTTTTAGGCACTAAATACATATCTCCCGGTGGGAGTTAAAAAACCAAAAATGGTAATATGTATTTCCTAATTGAATAAGATAATTTTAACACGCTTATTTTTTTAGTCAAGAAGAATGTTAGTTACTATTTAATAACCGAGTGATAGACTGGAAAGCATGCTGATTGTTGTTGGAGGCCCAATGTTTTCCGGAAAAACCACTTGGTTGATGAATTATCTAGACAAACTTCCAAAGAACTCTTTTATTCTTGCCAAACCGAGTTTAGATACTCGGTACTCCAAAAATGAGTGTGTTTCACACGATGGTTTCAGATTTCCTGCTATAAATCTCGATAGCAAAACTCCCCGTTTTCCTGAGCTAGATCCCAAAATCAAAACTTTCCTAATTGACGAGTTAAATTTTTTTGAACCGGTCGCGCTAATTAAGGAAATAAAGAAACAATTGATCTTCAAACGAGTCGTAGTTGCTGCAGGATTGTTGTATGATAATCAAAAGCAGCCTTTTGGAGCAACTCTTCCCTTGTCCAAAATTGCGAACAACTTTGTTGAACTTTTTGCAAAATGCGACCGTTGTGGCAAACGGGCAAATCATTCCTATCGGAAAATCAAATCTCGTGATCAGATAATTTTGGGAGCTGCAGAAAGCTATGGTGCCTGTTGTGAAACCTGTTGGAGTTTACTCAACCAAGCCAAATGAGCGAGGCGCAGAAACTCTTAAGTTTGTCCTCTGATCAACGGTTGGCGCTTTCAAGGATTCTCAAGTGGTATAAATCCGACAAAGCCAAGCAGCCGTTTATCACTCTTGGTGGTTATGCCGGAACTGGTAAAACCACTCTAATTGCCGTTATTCGTCAAGAACTCTTGAAGATCGATTCTACGCTTAAGGTGGGCTTTGCAAGCTACACCGGTAAGGCAGCTCGGGTTTTACGAAGCAAGCTCGAAGAGCAGTCCGTTCGTTACTCGCAGGATACCGTTGGCACCATTCACTCTCTGATTTATTCTCCCGTGATTAACGATAAGGAAGAAATCGTTGGTTGGAAAACTAAGGAAAAAATCGATCGCCATCTCATTATTATCGATGAGGCCTCAATGGTTGACGGGCAAATTTGGCAGCATCTTTTGTCCTACCAAATTCCCTTAATCGTTGTTGGAGACCATGGGCAGTTGCCCCCCATTCATGGTAGTTTTAATTTGGTCGAGAAGCCGGAGTTGCGCCTGGAACAGATCCATCGCCAGGCAGAACTAAACCCAATTATTGGGTTGTCGGTTCAGGCTCGCGAGCACGGGCTGGTGCGCGCCGGAGTTTACTCCTCTGGGGTAATCAAATACTACTTAGGAGAGGCAGAAACCGCCGACGCCATGCAGGAGCTTTTTTCTCAATATGACTACGAAACTTTGGTACTTTGTGGCTATAACAATACCCGGATTAGGTTAAACGGACACATTCGGCAGCTCTTGGGCTTTGAGTCGCCTCTCCCGCAAAGCGGGGACCGAGTAATCTGTTTGCGTAATAATCACGCCAAAAATCTCTTTAACGGAATGCTGGGAACGATTAACTCAATTGAACCTAAGAATGAGGATTGGTACGATGCCGAAATTGCACTCGACAACGAATTGAGTTTATTTAGAGGCTTAATTTCTGTTAAACAGTTTAATGCTCCCTCAGCGCTTAATTTTACCAGGGCACGAGGTAAAACAATCACCGGAGATTTGTTTGATTTTGGTTATGCTCTAACCGTACACAAAGCGCAGGGTAGTCAGGCAAGGCGGGTACTATTGTTTGAAGAGCGCTTCAAAAAAATGAGTGAGGATGAGTGGAGGCGCTGGCTGTATACCGCCATCACCAGGGCCGAAGCGGAACTTTTCATTTTTGCCAAGCCAGAAATAGCTTGATAATGCTACTATTTATTTAAGAAAGGGAAATTATTAATTCATTAAAAGCCATGGAAAACGTTTCTGCTTCCAGTAATCGTTACAAAACAATGTTTTTTATGCTTTTAGCAAGTCTTGCGGTTGTGGCTGCCTTTGCGGGTGGAGTTTGGTACCAAAGTCAACAAACAAAGGTTGTTTCTCTCCCCAAAGAAGCAAAACCAGAACCTAAACCAACTCGAAAACTAACCGTTGTCCCCTCAACCAAGGCAGAAAAAGACCTGCCTCCAATGCTTGATTTAGCCGCACTGAAAGCCCAAGCCGACCAGGCGATTAAAGCCGCTTTTGCGGCGAAGTATTCCAGACCAATTGCAGAGGTGCACTCTCAAATTAGTGCTTTTGAACCGAGCTTTGCCAAAGGCGGGGTCCGCTTTGGCGATGAGATGGGTGGAGGTTGGTTTTTGGCAGCGGAGGTTGGTGGAGAGTGGGTCATTATCGACGATGGTAATGGCACTGTCTCCTGCGAAAAAATTGAACCCTATAATTTTCCGGTCAATTTAGTATCGGAATGTTGGAGTGAAACTACACAAGAAATAGTTTATCGCTGAAACAATCGAGCGATTAGTTTAATATCAACAGTTTTGGAACTTTTACTGATTTAAACAGTCAAATGCTTTACTATTCAGATCTTTTAGGTCGTAAATATAGTGGTATTGGTGCACATTATTTTCGGAGCTTATAGTTCTAATATTTTTTTTAAAAAAATCAGGATTGACTAGGTTTTCGTTAGTTACAAACAAGCCATTTTTCTTTTCTAGATGTAATTTGCAGGCAATTTTTTGCAGATCAAGATTAGCTTTGTGAATATTTCTAAGATCGGTTGCATGGCTATAACCAAGTTCGTCTACAGGTTCTCTTTGAACATTTTTTTGAAAATACTCAGGGTCTGTCTGATCGACATAAGCATAAAAAATAATTGGTTCTCCCACCGATTTAATATAGACCTCCTTGTTTTTACCTTCTGATTTAAGAAATCTCATCAATTCAATATCATGGCCTCTATAATAGAATTCCTCTTTATGCAAATGAATGATCAGAAAATCAAAAATAAATATTCCGGTATTAAATATAATCATTAGCGCGGTTAAGATATTTATATTTTTTTTTAGCGAATCATAAGGAATCCATTTACCAAAAAGACTAATACCTTGTACTATAACAATGATCAAAAAAGGAAACAAAGCCGAGAGGCGCACTTTTTGTGGATCCCCAACCAACAAGGCCGCTAAAGGAGTAATTAATAACCCTCCTAAGAGTAATAGATCTTGAGAACTTGCTTTTTTAATAAATAATCGGTGTATATAATACCCCATTCCTAATAGATAAAAAGGAAGAAGCATAAAGTAGAAAAGTCCATAGTGATCAACATTTAAAAATTTGTATCCTGCTTCACCTTGCATAAATAAATAGTTTGGAGAAAAAGTTTGGATATAGCGATAGACGACAGTTCTTGTAAAATGTTCAATTTTATTGTCCAAAATATTACACAATGGTCTTGATAAATAGTTTGTGCAAAAATAACGGTTTTCGTCTATTTCCAAAATCATTCCCATAATTGGAGTTTTGGAAACTTGGTTTAATCGATTATTGGCGGAACCAGATAAAGTACTGACTAAAAGTGGAATAATGGTAATGAAAAATACCCCCAGCATTTGAATACCCAATTTTGTTGGCCAAAATTTTCGTCTAAGAAATACTAGAACAAGTAAACCCAGAGTTAGTGGAGTTATTAGTCGATAGGCAATATAACTATACCAAGTAAGTGCAAAACTCAAAGCAGAAAATATTAGGAATTTCCTGAAGTTTTTTCTAATTCCTTTTAGAGCTAGATATATGCCTAGTGTATAAAAAAATAGGCCAGTTGCTGAATCGTAACCAAATATTCGGCTTAGAAAAATTGTCCAAGGAGATAGGGCAGTAATCAAACTTCCCAAAAGACTTATTTCTTTAGTGAATTTTAACTCACGTAGTAGTAAAAAGATTAATCCAATAAGAAGAGTGCCAATTGCTACTCCGGGAAAACGAACTGCAAAATTATTTAGTCCAAAAACTTTTACAAAAGGAACGACGGCGTAAGTAAATACCGGAAGCTTTTGGTCGCCAAAGGCCTTAAAAATTAGAGGAAACCTTACTCCGTACTCGTCCCGGCCGGTTTTTAAAATTGAGTAAGCGTTATAACCCCAACTAACTTCGTCGGCGTCGGCGCCGTAGGGGAGAGTGTTTAGACCATAAATCCGGATCAGCAAACCCAAAACAAGAATTACTCCTAACCACCAGTTAATTTTGGATTTAAACATCTTCCCCAAGTATAACAAACAAAAGAAGGTGCTCCTTAGTGGACAAAGTTCGAAACTTTTATCTTAATTCCACTAAAGAGTATTATATACCAAATTTTGACCGTTAAAATAGCTTCTATAAACTTACATAAATCTTACGATTATCGACTTTAGGCTTTAGGAAAAACACATTTATATTGTTGACACAATGGTAATTGTGATATACTTGATATAGTTCAGATCGGTTTCGTGTTAATAATTTAAATGAAAAATGAAATGGAAAATTCAACTGTTTCTGGTGGCTCGGATTTAAGTTCACAAGTTAAGTATGCTGGCTTCGGAATCAGATTTTTAGCTTACTGGGTTGATTTTATTATTCTCTTTCCTTTAGGTCTAATTATTCAGCAAATGCTCGGTAATAATCCTTTTGCGGTTTTTCAAGCACAATCCCTAAGTGATCTTCAGAAAATCCAAGCTTCTGCGAATTCTCCATTAGGAATAATTATTAGTTTAGCTTGTGCTTTAGCTTTTTCTCTTATCTTTTGGGTAAATTATGACGGAGCGACTCCAGGGAAAAAATTATTAGGTATAAAAATATTAAAATCCGATGGAGGAAAACTTACCTATCCGGTAGCCATTATTCGTTATATTGGGTATTTAGTATCAGCAGCGACTATTTTTATTTTTGGATTAGGTTATTTGTGGATTATTTGGGATAAGAAAAAACAGGCGTTACACGATAAAATTGCTGGTACGATAGTTGTCCGAACAGAAAAGCAACCTCAAACCGCATTAGCCTTACTTTTGACTGTAGTCGCAATATTCTTAATATTTGGATATATGGGAGCAGCGATGTTTAAAGGATTTATGTTAGGCTTTAAAGAAGTTCAACAAAAAGCAGGTGATCCAGTCGCGTATGCAAAGGCTATTTTTGACGAAACAAATAAATATCGATCATCTCAAAATCTTCCAGTTATAACAGAGGAGCAAAATATTTGTGCGTACATTAGTAAACGTATTGATGAATTGGAATCAAAAAAAGCCCTCACACAAAATAATACTAATTCCGATTATGATGAGCATCAAGGGTTTTTGGAAGATATGAATAACCCACAAATTCGGAATCTATATTTCACAACATCAGATAATCAAACGGAATATTACGGACATACAAAAGCCGTTACTGGAGCATCGAGTATGGTTGCTTCATGGGTAGCTTTGAAAGATAGTCAATTAAAAGACCCAAACTATACTCTTGGTTGTGTTCGGGCAGATAAAAGATATACTGTTTTTATCGTAGCAACGCAAGCTCAAACACCAACGCCAACTGTATACAACTCTCAGCAACTAAATAATAACCGCCCGGTAAATCCGACGTTTCCACCCTACGCAACACCAACAATGTCAGCTGCCGCACAAGAACAATTAACAAGTTTTCAACAACAATTTGACGCTGCTAAAAAAAGAATACAGCAGGGTCAATAATAAAATATAAACCTATGGAAATAACAATGAGTCCAACAAGGGAAAAATATCCGTTAAGTCCCAAAAAAATAATTAAAAAAACAATTACCAGCATGATTGCTTGGTTATTTGTTTTAGGATTTTTTGTTTTGATGATCGGAGGAATGATCGCCGGAATTATGGCTGATTCAAATCAAGATGTAGCATCAATTCTTGGAGCAATATTTACGAGTCTATTTGTTTTTGCTTTTTTATTTGTTATCCTCGGAATTTTAACTTATCTTTATCAAAGATGGTATTTTGCTGTTTATTATTATGACATACGCGATGATTATATCGTAATTAAAAAAGGTCCAATCGCTCCAAAAGAAATAACTATTCCTTGGGAAAGGATTCAGGATGTTTATGTCGATCAAGATATATTTGATCGGATGTTTGGGTTATTTGATGTTCATTTATCAACGGCTACTTTTACATCTGGAATGCAAGCTCATATTGATGGTGTAGAACAACAAGCTGCTGACGGATTAAGAGCGGTACTTCTTGATAAAGTCAAAAGCCGTATAAGTAGAAAATAAACAAAATATGAAGGACCCCGTAACAGACAAGGATTATCCTGTTGAATCTAGTTGGGTATTGAAAGTCCCCATAAGTTTTTTAATAGTAACCGTATTTATTGTTATTTTTATGGGGGCGATACTTCTACCAATTGCCTTTACGGAAAGTGAAGGTTGGCTTGTTTTAATAATCGTCATTGGGATGATTATATTTATGATGGTAGGAATAGGTATTTTGTCTATAATTATTGCTTCATTATCAAAAGATAACTTTCATTATTCGATTGAGAGTGAATTTGTAATTTTTCATCAAGGCATAATTTCAAAGCAACAAAAAAATTTACCATATGGAGTAATCCAGGATGTCATTGTAAGCCAAGATATTGCAGATCGATTTTTTGGACTGGCTTCAATCATTATCGAAAATGCATCCTTTGGTGGTGGCCAACTTTATGGCCGAAGACAAGCAGGTGCACTGATTGGGTTTGTAGGTAATATCGCCGTAATTCCTGGGTTAACTTTAGAAAATGCAGAGAAGCTTAAAGGTATTTTTCTTTCAAAGATGAGGGAGTTTACGACTACCAACGACAGAGGTGGCTTATAAAAGAATTAACAACAATTATTCAACTTCTTAAACATTTCATCTTCTAACGCCTTTTGTTTTTTGATAAATTCCGACGATCTCATATATCTTCTTATTCGGCTCAGCTGTAACCATTCCGGTTCTTCCTTGCGATGGCCAAACTTGATAATAAATAAGATAACCAGAGGGAGAAATATTAAGTCAGCTAATATAACTTGAAACATAAGCTCTTTGAAAAACAGATAATTGATAATTTGTTCTGTCTTTCAAAGATGGGTATAGGGCTAAAAAAAGGTAGAAAGCCGAAGGCTTGCGGTTGTCAAGAAATTCCGATTACTTTATCGGGATAGCTCGAAGACGATCAGTAAAATCGTGTCAGCCTTAGAAATATGGCGACGAAGTCGCAAATTAAAATACGATTTTACTATCGGCGAAGAGCGGTTCTTGACAAACCTTTTTTGCCCTTATAATGGGAAAGCGAGACAGAACAAATTATCCCACGTTTTCTAGTGCGGTGCTGCGTTTCCACTCCGCTCATTACCCACTCAAAAGTCTTTTAGATAAAAATATCGTTAGTGCGGTGATCCGTTTCAACACCGTTCCAGCGACGCTCTTATTGGATATAGAAAGCGGTGGTTAGTGGCAGCTGGCGACGGAGGAGCCAGCTGCCTATTGTCTTCGGGCATTTCTCCCCGCCAATAAGGCGGGGAGAAATGGAGATTTGTTTCGAGGAAAAGGGCGTCGTAAAATTAGCTATTTTACGATGACCAGAGAACGATAACCTTATAAGAGACGTCGTAAAAAGACTTTTTACGACTGTCTCGATAATAAGTTTTATTATAATTATCGTTCTCGTTTTTCCGAGAAAGTCATCGGAGCGGAGTGTTTAGGAGGTGCCTAAACACGAAGCGGAGATGACCTTACTTGCCCGAAACAATCCGCCAAAGGCGGAAATATATTGCGACCGAGCGAAGCGAGGGAGCAAACAATCAGCAAGCACACAGACGAAAGCCTTTTAGAAGGTAAAGACAATGTAGTGTGGCCTTTCTTATCGTTACCCAAGTTTAAGAAGGCACGGCAGTGATGGGCTTGCAACAATAATAAATAGGGCGGAATGATTATAGTTTTACCTTGCATGTAATTGTTGCTCGGGTTCATTTAATTACAACGCTTAAGGTCAGGTTTATTGCTAATTTGTTCTCATTAGGCATCGGTAATTCAATTAATATTTGCCGATCACCATTAAACCATTACTTTTCCGATAGCCTATATCGAAGTTGACTAAAGCTCGTGGGGCTGACCAGTTTGCAATTGGGTTTTGGCGGCGGTAGGTTTTTGACAGTTTGCTTATAAAACCATTGAAATTTCTTCAGACCCTTTTATTTTCTTTAAACTGTGGCACTGAGCGAGGTAAGTTCGAGTGAAATTTGAAGAGATTATTGTTTTTCCGATGGTAGATACTGCTCAACTGGTTTTCTAAAATATCCTTCATTTTGCGTGCGTATAAAACCGTGGTTATTCCCAAGTTTGATATAGGAAATGACCGATTGCCAGTTGTTTTATATCTTTTAGCTATTTCTCCATTTTTATACTCTCTTTTATTCCTTATTGGTTTTCCAGTCGGTTGGCAATCGTGTCTAATCTTCACCGGTTGTTGGCCGTTACCGGATTTGGATTGAATAGGTTTTGCGGTTCATCTCGATTTATATTTTCTTTACCGATACAATAAATAAAGAACAATTTTAAATGAAAAACAAGAAAAATGAAAAAATCAAAAGGATGGAGTGTCGATGATACAACCAAATTCTTTATTGATGAAAGATTATCTGAAGACCAAAATAAAAAAGATAGCGAAATTGTTAAATTTCGCACTCGTTGGAAATTGGGTAAAAAAGGTTTAAAAAATCCAAAAGCATTTCCCCGGTGGCAAAAGAAAGTCATAAGAGAATGCCATGACTATTGCCGTAAAATTAAGCTAAGCGAACTTGAGTTTTATTTTAACCTGGCCGAAGGCGACCAAAAATATACCATTCCTTCCTCCTTACTGGAAGACAGAACCCGGGAGTTAAATTTTGGTGACAGTTTAACTGTTCTTTTTGCTTACGAGGCTTTAGTACTGGGAAGAAACATAAAAATCCCAGCTGAATACCAAAGCTTTTTTGAAAATTATCTGCTTTATAACACAAAAGATTATTCGCTTATTTTTAATCACGGTATAACCGTTTCTCATCGTTTCCGCTTTGATGAAGAAAACGGCATCATTACCGAAAATGTTTGCCTTATATTAGGGGAAAATTCCATCTCCGGTGATCTTGATAATTTCTGGGAAGAAAAACTAAAGCCATATCTAATAAACCTCAATGGCCGGATCCACGACATTCAAAGGGTTGGAAAAAGCACCTATCTTATAACCAAAATGAAAAGACATAAGGAAAAAGACGGTGGCTGGAGCTCGGCTTATTTTGATTACGCAACCGATAAAAAAATAAGAGTTGGAGATCGCGAATTAATTACTGATTCATTATCAGAAAAAGAACTTGGTAAATTATATTCTTCTTCATCTTCTAAAAATGAACAAAAAAAGAACAGAAATATAAATCGTTCTTTAGCTCGGAAAGTCTACAATAGCCGATACTACCGCTTCAAAAAGAAACTTCTTCGTTAAGCTGGCCGTCTTATTAAGAACTCATTTTTAAACCCTCCTTTAAGCTTTAAACAGAATTGTTAGTGGTACTTGTAGTTTTCAATTACAAATGAAAAATCAGTCAATGAAAAACGTATTCAAAGTTAAAGATTTTTATTCGGCAATAATTCTTCGCTCCTTTAATATTCCCATTCTTCGTCTGGAAAAAGAAAATAATCGCTTTGTCACTTTTATTTTTGATTCACCATCAACTATTTGTGAGCAAATCCTTTCTGACTTTTGGGACCGGAAATTAAAAGTTGAGCCCCGGCGATTTATTGAAAACATCAACGAAATAAAAACAAGAGTTCATGAAACACTGGATAGCTAATTAAATGAAAAATTTAAGAGGTTTGTCAAAAAATGCTCTTATTCACCATATAAGAGCAATGGAGAAAGGTATTTCCCAAAAATGCTTGGATTGTGTTAACGGAAATACTCGTTATAAATGCGAAACAACGGATTGTGGTCTTTTCCTTTTTAGACCGTGGGAGAAAAATAAACAAAAATTACCACAATTCAAATAATCAAAAATCATGAGCAATACAAGTTTACCAATTGAGCTACCGAAAGACGCAATTCTTGAATTTATTGCTCTATATAAAAAGTATTACAACACTGATTTATCTTTTGATAAAGGAAAAGTTATCGCAGAAAAGTTTATAAAAGTTTTCAAGATCGTTTCTCAAAAGATACCTTTAGACGAAAAATATTATTAGCAGTTAATACAAGTAATAAATTAAATGAAAAAGAAATCAGTAAAACAAAATCAATCCGGTAATTCCCGCGGTTTTATTCTTCTTCCCCGGTCCTTTCTTGATCACCCTTTCTGGTTTGATCGAAGAAAATTATCAAAAGCAGAAGCATTTCTTGATTTACTTTTTATGGCTCGCTACGGTAAAGAGCCTTCTCGAATATTTTATTCCGGTGAAGAAATAACGGTTGAATACGGAATGATAATTACTTCTATTTTAAGATTATCCGCTAAATGGAAACGGTCTGACCGGTGGGTAAAAAGAGTGTTATCAATATTACAAAAAGATGGAATCATTTTACTTAAAATAATACGGAACAGACGAATAGAGTTAAAAATATTGTACGATAGCTCTTTCTTTATCAAGTCGGGTATTCAAAATACTGGGAAAAGCAGAACTGACTTCGGAACAGAAGCCGAACAAAAGCAGAACAGAAGCAGACATAAGAATAAGGATAATATAATCAATAAAGGTAAAGAAATAACATTATCTTGCGATAATGGTTTTACCGGTGGTAATCCTGATATTAACTTTCTAATTGATTACCTTAAAAGCAAGCTTGGGTTGCCCTTACTGGATGAATCTGTCCGTACCAACCGCCATTATTGCTGGCTGGCTTTTAAAAAATTTGGTGGCCGCGACAAAGTCCAGCTTTTAATTGACGTTACCGCTCAACACTCCTTCTGGAAAAACAGAATTACTTCCTTTAAGCAGTTGTATTACAAAGGCGTTCAGATTATCAGTTCAACACGAGGAGGTGAAACATATGGTCAATACAGAACAAGGTAATTGGGTTATTAATTATTACGGCGAAAAAATCTATTTAACCGATAAACAGCATCAAGCTTTTCTTGATGGATTAAGAAGAAATTTATCTGTAATTCAAATTGATGATTTAACTTTAACTAACAAATTTACATATATCTGTCATAAAAGTGAACTGGAAGCTGACCGGTTAAACGAGGAAGAATACGACTGGGCGGTTAAAATTGGCAAATGGTTATCTCGTCCGGTCCATAATTTGGATTTTAATCCCAGCCAGGCGTTTCGATACGGTAAAAAACTTGTTAAAAGAATTGGCGTTGCCCAGGTCATAGATCTTTGGGAAAAATACGCTGATGGAGCGTATCCTTCAGCAATTAAATTCATGGCTGCAGCCAAAGAAATTGAATCCGGTAATACGACAGATGATGAGTTATTACTTGAAGGATAAATTTTAGATTGCTGTAACAATTATTTTCATTTTCCTATTGCATAGTTAAAAATATATTTAGTAAAATGATTTTGAGATCAGAAAAAGGTTGAGTTTTTTAGTGCCCTCGTTGGACAGGACTCAACCGTTCTGATCTCACCAGCGGGGGCACTAATTTTTTTATGGACAATTATTTTGTTTACCTTAGAAAATCAACCGAAGAAGAGGATAAACAGATTCAAAGCATTGAATCACAAAAAGAAGAACTTTTAGAAAAGGTAATTAAACCTCGTAATCTTTCTGTCCTTCATTGGTATTTGGAATCAAAGTCAGCCAAAATGCCAGGACGACCGGTATTTAACGAGATGATCGAAAGAATAAAACAAGGTGAGGCTAATAATGTGATTGTTTGGCATATCAACCGGTTGGCCAGAAACTTAAAAGATGGCGGCGATATTATGTGGCTGGTTGAACAGGGAAAAATGAAGATTGTTACTCCAACTAGAATTTACGATTCCGAGGAAATCGTTAATTTTACTCATGAGTTTGGCCAATCAGCAAAATTCAGCCATGACTTAAGCCGTGATGTAACAAGGGGCTTATATAACAAAGTCAAAAAAGGAATGGCACCAATTCATGCTCCAATTGGTTATTATAACGACCAGTATCTTCCAAAAGGATTAAAGGATATAAAAGTCGATAAGGAAAGATTTAATCTTGTCAAAAGAATGTTTGACATGCTTCTAACCGGCAATTACACTCCCCGGTCAATATTGCGAATAGCAACGAATGAATGGGGTTTAAGAAAAAAAGATGGCCAACCAATAAGGGAAAACAAAATCTACGAAATATTCCGCAATCCTTTTTACTGCGGTCAGTTTATATATCACAATCAACTTTACGAAGGCACTCATACGCCGATGATTACCAAGACTGAATTTGAACAAGTCCAGGAGATATTAAATGCCCGGGGAAGAAAAAGAATAACCAAACGGGAACTAAGTTATACCGGTATTTTATCCTGTCCTTGCGGCTGTGCAATAACCGGTGAAGAACGTTTTCGGTTGATTTGTCCCAAATGTCATACTAAATTCAACGCGGAAAAACATGACGCCTGTCCTAACTGTCAGCTGGAAAAAGAGGAAATGAATATTCCGCTTCACCAATATATTTATTATCACTGCACCAGAAAAAAAGATCCCAACTGTCAACAACCGGCCACCACTGAAAAAGATCTTGAGAACCAAATTAAAACTTTACTTTTGAGCCTTTATGTTCCAAAAGATTTTGTTGACTGGGCAAAGAAATACCTTGAGATTGTTACCAAATCCGAGATTAAAAGCAAAGCCGAAACCGAAGAGTCGCTAAACCAGGCAATCAGCAATACCAAAAAGAAACAAATAAATCTTAAAAACAAATTTATGTCATTGGCCAATATAAATAACGAGCTGATGACTAACGAGGAATATATTCTGGATAAAAAGAAAATTGAGGATGAAATTTCCCAGCTGGAGAAAAGATTAAGTACGGTTGATAATAAAATTGAAGAAGCGAATGATCAAACAAATAAAACCTTTAATTTTGCTCAACGGTGCCGATATTGGCTGGAAAATGGCACTCATGAGGAAAGGCGAACTATAGTAGCGACTCTTGGATCGAACCTGCAAATTGACCAGAAATTATTGCGTCTTGATCTGCTAAAGCCGTTTGAGTATACAAGAAGAATATGCGGAGAGTTGTTACTATCAGATTACCAGTTCGAACCTATAAATGAAAGCGATACATCAACCCTTTCTACTTCCTCGTTTCTTCAATTTCCCTTACTGTGCTCTCAACGGGATTCGAACCCGTGTCTGCGCCGTGAGAGGGCGCTGTCCTAGGCCTCTAGACTATGAGAGCGATTTGGGCTATTACGACCTTCCGGATTGACAAATGTGCTTCAGTAAAGTAAATTATACCAAATGAACCCACCTATCAAAACGATACTTACTCCGGAAGGAAAGCGCAAGCTGGAGGCCGAAATGACGGAGCTGCGCTCTCGCCGGCCGGCAATTCTGATTGAGGTAAACAAGGCGCGTGCCCAAGGAGACCTTAAGGAAAACGGCGCCTATCAGGCAAACCGCGAGATTCTGCGTGAAACCGATCGCCGGATTACCAAGCTTGAGCTAATGTTGCGTCGCTCTCAGGTAGTCGAGAAGTTGGATACCGACGAAGTGCAATTAGGAAGCAAAGTTACAGTTGAATATTTGGGAAAAAAGCTGGATTATTATCTTGTTGGGCAAACCGAGGCCGATCCCAAGAATGGGCGGATCTCCTTAGTTTCCCCCTTGGGCAAAGCTTTTTTAGGAAAACGAGAGAAGGATGAGGTTCGGGTACTCACTCCCTCGGGAGAGAGTGTTTATAAAATTATTAAAATTATCTAAAAATGAGTCTTTCCGATGATTTAGTTGGTCAGCGTCAGCGCCGAATTGCCAATCTTGAAGCACTCAAAAAGTTAGGTATTAATCCCTATCCCGCAACTGCTCGTAAAGATTACTCTAATGCAGAAGTTATCGCCAAGTTTACCGAACTTGAGAACCAGGAAGTAACTTTAGCCGGGCGTTTGGGTCCAAAACGAGAACATGGGGCGCTACTTTTTGCCGATCTTTTGGATCAAAGCGGCAAACTACAGCTTTGGATTAAAAAAGACTCTCTGGTTAGGGATCTTACAGCTGGCTATTTGGGTTGGGAGGAGTTTAAGCTGATTGATTCGGGAGACTTTCTTGAAGTGAGTGGGGAGCTTACCAAAACAGCCTCTGGTCAGATTTCGCTGGCAGTTAACAAGCTTCAGTTGCTTTCCAAAAGCTTGCGTCCTATTCCCTGGAAGTTAACCGACAAAGAGCAGCTTTTTCGGCGGCGTTATCTTGATTTAGCAATTAATCAGCCTCTCAAGGAGTTGTTTTTGCGCAAAGCCAAATTCTGGGCCGCGCAGCGAGAGTTTTTAGAAAATCGGGGGTTTATTGAGGTAGAAACTCCGGTGCTTGAGCACGTTACCGGCGGAGCCGATGCCAGGCCGTTTGCGACCTATCACAACGATCTTAATGAAAATTTCTATCTGCGTATTTCAACCGAACTTTTTCAGAAACGCTTAATTGGGGCCGGATTTGAAAAAATCTTTACTTTTGGTCCTAATTTTCGCAACGAGGGAGTTAGCGAGGAACACCTTCAGGAGTATTATCAAGTTGAATGGTATTGGGCCTATGCAAACTATCGTGATAATATGCTCCTGGTGCGTGATTTATTTCGGCATATTGCCAAGGCGGTTTATGGAACTACCAAGTTTATCTCTCGTGGGCATGAGTTTGATTTGGGAGGCGAGTGGCAAGAACTTGACTATGGAGCGGTAATAAAGAAAGAGTTGCAGATTGATATTTTTCAATCAACCGATAAAGAGATGCTTGAAGTGCTCAAAGCTCACAAAGTTAAGCTCAGTGGCCAAATCAATCGCAATCGTTTAGTGGATAATTTATGGAAGTTGATTCGCAAAACGGTTTCTGGCCCGGCTTTTTTGGTAAACGAGCCCAAATTTATGTCGCCCCTAGCCAAATCCAAGAGCGAGGACGAGCGCCTCACAGAAAGGTTCCATGTGGTAATTGCCGGCTCGGAGTTAGGCAATGGCTATAGTGAAATTAACGATCCTCAGGATCAGCTTAACTCTTTTCTTGAACAACAGCAGCTGCGTGCTTCTGGCGACGAAGAAGCCCAGATGATGGATCTGGATTATGTAGAGATGTTGGAGTACGGAATGCCGCCCGTGTCCGGTTATGGTCAATCAGAACGGATTTTCTGGACGCTCGAGAACATCAGTGCTCGAGAGGGAACTTTCTTTCCCCAAATGGCCTATTCACTTGAAGAATCCACCCGCAAGGTTTATGGGAATGAAGTCTTGCAGTACACCAAAAAAGCTTCTCCTAGCAAAAAAGCCTAAATGCTCAGAATGAAAAAACGCCTTCTTTTAGCGACTGGAAACCCCGGAAAACTTGGGGAAATGAGACAGGGTTTGGTGGCTTTACAGAATTTAGGTTGGGAGCTTTTAAGCTTAAAGGATCTGGGAATTAAGACTGAGCCGGAGGAAACCGGGAAAACTTTTAGAGAGAATGCGCTCTTAAAGGCACGTTTCTATGCTGAGTTAACCTCGATTCCCTCACTTGCCGATGACGGCGGGTTTGTTATTCCTACTCTCAACTTCGAGCCAGGAGTTTTCTCCCGGCGTTGGTTGGGAAAGGACTCCTCAGATGAGCAGTTAATTGCCCACACCCTCAAGAAAATGCAGCCCTACAAAGGTAAAGATCGAGTTTCTTATCTAGAACTAGTTCTGTGTTTTTATGATCCACAATCCCTAAAAGCGCTCTTTGAGAACGAAAAAATCTATGGGGTAGTCGCCAGTGCTCCAACAGCGCGGCGAATTAAGGGTTTTCCCTATCGGGCCCTGCTCAAAGTCGAACCCTATCAGAAGTACTATGATGAATTAACTGAAAGTGAGCATCATGCAGTTAATCACCGGTTGCGCGCATTAGGAAAAATAGTTCCTAAGTTATTGAATCTTTATGCTTAAACCTAATCTGACTAATTATGGGCAGCACTTTCTTATCAATCCGAAGATTGTAAAGCTTTTTTTAAGCTACTGTCGGTTAAGCGGGCGTGAACGAGTTCTCGAAATCGGGCCGGGCGAGGGGGTACTCACCCAAGAGCTCGCCAAAGGCGCCAAAGACATTATCTCGCTTGAAATTGACGAAACCCTTGAAAAGAAGCTTGCTCCCCTCACCAAAAGATTTTCGAACCTCAAGATTTATTACCAGAATGCTCTGAACTGGGAAGAGTTTGATTATGATTTGGTTTGTGGAGCACTTTCCTACGCTATTTTTGAACCCTTGATGGTTAAGCTATTTACCGAATCTTGTTTTAAACGGGGAGTCTTTTTGGTAAGCGCTTTGGTTAAGGAGGGTTTTGCCCAAAAATCTGGCCGGCTGTTCTATCTACTCTCGGCTTTTTTTGAAGTTAGTTTTAGTGAAAGGATTGCGCCTCAAGAGTTTCTGCCTGCTCCTCGAACAGCGGGAGTGATCATCGTACTGAAACGGCGAGAGAATCCAGATTGGCAGACTCAGGTCTGGCAAGAGGTTTGGCTGCAGGGAGACAAGAAGATTAAAAATAGTCTCAAAGAAGCTCTGCTCAGAGTGGGAATAAAAAACGAGAAACCCCTAACGCAGAAGCAGGCGAAACTAAAGCTTGGCAAATTAGCCAAAATGCGGGAGGCGAATCTCTCTCTTTGGCAGGCAGGGAATGACTTTCTGCACAAAATAAATCAGTTTATTGTATACTCGAAGCTATGCTGAGTGTTGATTTTATTCGAAACAATAAGAAGCGGGTTGAGAGTGCCGCCAAAGCCAAAAACCGTCCGGTCAAACTTGATCTCATTCTTGAGCTCGATCTTAAAAATCGGGAGCATCTAACCAAAATCAGTGAGTTGCGGATGCGTCGCAATCAACTTGCCAAAGATGGAGGGCATGAAGGTAATATTGAAGTGGGCAAAAAGCTTAAACTCGAACTTAAGGAACTCGAAGAGGCCCAGCAAAAAATTGCCAGTGAACTTAAACGAGAGCTTTCTTTTGTTCCGAATGTCTACTATCCGGAGGTGCCGGAGGGGAAAGACGAGTCTGGAAATCAGGAAATTAGAAGAGTTGGAGAGCCCAAAAAGTTTAGTTTTACACCTAAGTCACATTTGGAATTAATCAAGCAGCACGATTTGGCCGATTTGGAACGCGGCTCCAAAGTTAGTGGCTTTCGGGGCTATTTTCTTAAAAAGGAATTAGCGCTTCTACACTTTGGTTTGCTCTGGTACGTCTACCTCAAAATGTACCAAAAAGGCTATACTCCGTTAATTGCCCCTTCGCTGGTTAAAGGTTTTACCCTCTTTGGTAGCGCACAGTTCCCCTGGGGTGAGCCGGAGGTTTACCAGTTGGAACGTGATCAAATTTACCTTGCTGGCACTGCTGAGCAACCAGTAACTGCCTATTACAGTGACGAAACTTTATTGGAAAAGGATCTGCCCAAAAAATTCTATGCCTTCTCACCTTGCTATCGCCGAGAGATTGGATCCTATGGAAAAGACACCAAAGGACTTTACCGAGTGCACGAGTTTCAAAAAATTGAGCAAGTGATTATTGGGATTGCCGATGATCTGCAGGCACGCAAATACCACGAAGAATTACAACAAAATGTGGAGGAGATTGTTACAGATTTGGGGTTACCATATCGGGTGCTTTTAATGTGTTCGGGAGACATGGGTGAGCCCCAAGCCAAAAAGTACGATACCGAAGTTTGGATGCCGAGTCGGGCAGGTTATGGTGAAGCTGCCTCAAACTCAATAATGACCGATTTCCAGGCTCGCCGACTGAATATCCGTTATAAAACAAAAGAAGGGGAGATTAAATATTGTTATACCTTCAATAACACCGCTCTTGCCTCGCCCCGAATTCTCATTGCAATTCTGGAAAACTATCAACAAGCGGACGGCTCAATTACTATCCCCACTGTTCTACAACCGTTGGTTGGCTTTGCGAAAATCGCTTAAATATTTTTAAAAACAGATGTTTGGATTAATTAAAAATCTTTTTGATCAAAATACAAAGGAAATAAAGCGCTTAAGTGCGAGGGTAGCCGAAATCAACGCGCTCGAGGCGCGTGCCAAAAAACTTAAAGACGAAGACTTCCCCAAACAAACCCTCAAGCTCCAGAAAGAAATTAATGGACAGAAAGAAAACCTCGAAACCGCTCTGCCCTGGGCGTTTGCCTTAGCGCGTGAGGCCGCCTTTCGGGTTTTAGGGGAGCGGCATTTTGATGTGCAGCTCATCGCAGGGATTGCTCTTCACGAGGGCAAAATTGCTGAACAAAAAACTGGCGAGGGCAAAACTCTTTCGGCAACTGCTCCTTTGTATCTTAATGCTTTAATGGGTAAAGGAGTTCATTTAGTGACTGTAAACGACTACTTGGCTCGGCGTGATGCTGGCTGGATGGGCATGGTTTTTGACTTCCTCGGTTTAAAAACAGCCGCCCTAATCTCTGAAAAATCTTTTCTCTACGACGCCAAGTTTAACGATTCTACAGCCAGCGACTGGAAATTAAGGCACTTAAAGGAGGTTTCGCGCAAGGAGGCTTATCAGGCCGACGTTACTTACGGAATTAACAGCGAGTTTGGGTTCGACTATCTGCGCGATAATATGGCCTTTAGTGGGCAGGAGCGAGTTCAGCGCGAGTATTATTATGCGATTGTCGACGAGGTCGACTCGGTTTTAATCGATGAGGCCCGTACTCCACATATTATCTCCTCTCCCTATGGAGATAGTGTCGATCGCTACTACAAGTACGCTCAGGTGGTGAATCGGCTGATGAGTGAAACCGATTATGTGATTGATGAGAAAATGCGCACCGCCAATCTTACCGAGCATGGCATTGAAAAGGTCGAAAAAATACTGGGAGTGAAGAATATCTACGAATCCGACTACGAAACGCTCTTTCACGTTGAGGCTGCCCTTAAAGCCCGGGCTCTTTTTAAACTGAACAAAGATTATATTTTGCGCGATAACGAGGTGGTCATTGTCGATGAGTTTACCGGGAGGCTTTTGGAAGGACGCCGTTTTTCTGAAGGGATTCATCAGGCAATCGAAGCTAAAGAAAACGTGCCAATAAAGCAGGAGTCAAAAACCTTAGCCACAGTTTCCCTACAAAACTATTTCCGGATGTATACCAAGCTTGCCGGAATGACCGGTACCGCTGCCACCGAGGCCGAAGAGTTTCATAAAATCTACAAGCTTGAGGTGATTATCGTTCCCACTCACCGTACTATTGTTCGGAAAGATCACGCCGATTTTATCTACAAAACTACCAGGGGTAAGTTTACGGCTCTGGTTGAGGAAATTGCAAAAGTGAACGCCAGTGGTCGGCCAATTCTTGTGGGTACGACTGACATTGAGAAAAACGAAACCCTCTCACTCCTACTTAAGAAAAAAGGGATTAAACACGAGGTGTTAAATGCCAAAAACCACGAACGCGAAGCACTAATTATCAGTAACGCTGGTTTAAAAGGGGCCGTAACCATCGCTACGAATATGGCTGGGCGAGGTGTAGATATTGTTTTGGGGGGTAATCCGCCCACCAAATATCAGGGCAGTAAGGGCTCCAAGGCCGAAGAGGATTCTGCAAAATTAAGAGCGAAGTGGCAGAAGGAGCACGATGAGGTGGTCAGTTTAGGAGGGTTATATGTAATGGGAACAGAACGCCATGAGTCGCGGCGAATTGACAATCAACTTCGTGGCCGAAGCGGGCGTCAGGGAGATCCTGGAGAGACGCGTTTCTTTATCTCGCTTGAGGACGATATGTTGCGAATTTTTGGTGGAGAGCAGATTGGCAAACTAATGACTTTCTTTAACTTTCCCGAAAACCAACCCATTGAACACGCGATGGTTTCTAAAGCAATGGAACAGGCTCAAGTGAAGGTAGAAGGTTTTAATTTTGATACTCGCAAACACCTGTTGGAGTTCGATGATGTTTTAAATAAGCAACGGGAAATTGTTTATGGGCAACGCCGTAAAATTATGGAGATGGCTGAACATGACCCTCAGGCCTTAGAAAATTTTCTTGCCGACCAAACGGCCAAAGTTGTTGCCACCCAACTTTCTTTGGTGAGTTTCGAAAAAAATCTCAGTCCAGAAACAGTGGGGAAGGTCGTGGAGGGGTATTTTCAACTTTCAGAAAAAGAGAAGGAGCAGTTGGCCAAATTAACTGTTTCTGAGTTAGAGGCCAACTTCAGCGAGAATTTAGAGCAGCTCTTAAAAAGTAAGCGAGAACGTTTTGGTAGCGAACTGTATAACGAGGGGGTAAAAATTCTCTACCTTTCGACCATCGATCACTATTTCACCGAGCATCTCACTCACATTGAGAGTCTACGCGAAGGAATTTCTCTGCGTGGTTATGCTCAGCTAGATCCCCTTAACGAATACAAAAAGGAGTCATACAGTATTTTCAACAATATGCTCAACAGTATTCGCAACGATTTTTTCCGCAGAGTGGCGCATATGGAGATTGAACCTCGGGAGCTAAAAGAGATTGTCGCCGAGCGGGAGGAAGGGGTGGCGATGCATGAGGAAGTAACCGCTCTTAAACCTAAAGAACCCCCAGTAGCAGCAAAAGAAACAACTACCCCAAGCTCTAAAAAGCTTGGGCGTAATGATCCCTGCTGGTGCGGCAGTGGCAAGAAATTTAAGAAATGTCACTATCCAAGAATGTCCTAAAATTTTTTAACTAATTTTGTTATTATTATTCTTAATTAATAAGCATTATTTTTTATTATTTATATTATGAAAAAGCTAATCTTGGTGGTTTTGGTGTTGGCGGTGTTAATTGGTGGAGGACTTTTCTATTACAAAAACTTCTTCCTTAATAAAAACGTGTCTAGAGTGGTTGGGGTAGATACCCAAGCTCCGGATCGGCCTGCAGATCTAAACGGCTATATTGTTTCCGCCTTAGGAAACAACATAACTGTGGCTAAGGAGATTGGCAAGGAAATTCTCTCTGAAGAAGATCAGGCTGCTAAAAAGGAGGCGATGCAGAAAATGTCGCCTGAAGAAAGGCAAGCTGCCAGACAAGAAGAATCTGCAAATTTAACAACAGAAGATATTGATTTAACAATTCCTGTTGGAGTGGCTGTTGTTAAAGGTTCAGGAGATGCCAGTGGCAATGTTGTCACAACCGATATTGCAGATTTAACTAAAGGAGTTTATGTTTCGATATGGTTCGACCAATCAGGAAGTGTTCAATATGTCAAAATTAAAGGAGTTTGAAATTAAACTAAAAAATAACTTTTTCTCTCAGAAGAAGATTTTGTTGATTTTGGTTTTATTGGCATTAATTTGTCTTGCCTACTTTGTATTTATCAAGGTTTTTGCAACTAAGAATCAGGAGTCTCTAGAAACGGCAAAAGTAGTTAAAACTGACCTGAGAATTGCTTTTTCAATTGACGGGAAGTTGTTAATAGATTCTTATGAACCAGGCTTTTCTTTAGGTGGTAGCGTTTCTCAGATTTATGTTGCTGAAGGCGATATGGTAAATAAAGGCCAATGGTTGGCATCTTTGGATGTGGCCGAAGCCCAAAAAAGTCTCCAAAAAGTCTTGCGTGATTATTCTATTGAGCGCAATGATTTTGATGAGGCTAACCTTGTTACTTATCCAGACGGTTTTTTAACAGATACAATCAAACGGATACTTGAAAAAAATCAATGGAATCTAGAAAAGGCGGTGCTTGATGTGGAGCTTAAAGATATCGCATTGAAACAATCTAAACTGGTTGCTCCTGTCTCTGGAATGGTAGCCTTATTAAACATTAAGGTTGGTAGTGCGGTTAGTACTCAAAATCAGACACCAGCTGCGATTATTGTGGTGCCCGATAGTCTAAAATTTGAAGCTTACGCGGAAGAGGATGATGTCTTAAAGATTGAGGATGGACAAACAACTCAAATTGTGCTTGATAGCTATGACACCACTTTTCCTGCTAAGCTAACCTTTGTTTCTCCACTCTCAACAGTTGATGTTAATGGAATATCCTCATATAAAGTAGTTGCAGAAATTAAGAACCCGGAAAATATTAAATTAATTGATGGAATGGAAGGGTCTTTATATTTTGTTACCAAGGAGATCACAGATGTCCTTTCAATTCCCAATAAAGCAGTTTTTCGGGAGAATAATCAATCATATGTGAATCTTCTTATGACCGATGGAAGTATTCAAAAAAATCAAATTGAAACCGGGTTTACTGATGGAAAGAGCGTTGAAATAAAAAAAGGTTTGTTACTAGGTCAGGAGGTTCTTCTTTCAAAATAGGATGAACAAACAGATCGTTACGCTTAAACGAATTACCAAAAGTTACTACATAAAAGAGGAAGAATTTCCGATTCTGAAAGGGATTGATTTAAATATCGAAAAAGGTGAGTTTGTGGCCCTTATGGGTCCTTCTGGCTCAGGAAAATCTACGCTTCTTAATATTATTGGCGCCCTAGATCAGCCTACCGATGGTGAATATGTGATAAAAGATCAGGTTGTTTCTGACCTATCTAAAGATGAGTTAGCAGATATTCGAAATAAATATATTGGTTTTATCTTTCAAAATTTTAATTTGATTCCAACCATATCCGCTTTTGAAAACGTTGTTCTGCCTAGTTTTTATGCCCATAATCGCAACGTGCAAAAAGCGACGGAGCTTCTCGAATTAGTTGGTTTGAAAGACAGAATGGACAATAAGCCAAATGAATTATCTGGTGGCCAACGACAAAGAGTTGCTATTGCCAGAGCGCTTATCAATGATCCAGAATTTATTTTAGCAGATGAACCGACGGGTAATTTAGATTCAAAAACCGGAAAAGAAATTATGGACCTGATCTTAACTCTTCACAAAAAACAAGGAAAAACCATATTAATGGTTACTCACGATCCACGTTTAGCAATATTAACCGACCGTGTTATCTATCTTAAAGATGGCTTGGTTACAAAGGAAAAGTCAGTATGATAGAGAATAATTTTTTTGTTCAATTATTTGTTTTATCGTGGAACTCTCTAAAGGCTAATTCCTTTAGGTCATTTTTAACAACTTTAGGCATAATTATTGGAGCAGCCACAATTATTATTGTGGTTGCTTTAGGTGAGGGGGCAAAAAAAGATATTGAAGCTCAGTATTCAAATATGTCGGTGACTACGATATTAATCAATGCTCCCTCAACAGCGGGGATACCTTCTAAATTGTCAATTGATGACATCCCTGCAATTAGGGAAATTTCGACTGTCTCCGAAGCTGTTCCTATGCTAACGGGAAAAGTGAACGTTGCTATTAGTCAAAGTTCTTCGAGTTTCTCTGTAGTTGGTACATATCCCGAATTTGCAGATGTTGCCAGCCTATCTTTTAGTAGTGGTAGATTCTTCAGTCAGGAAGATGAGGAAAATCATCACAAAGTTTGTGTATTGGGAGCTACAGTGGCTGAGGAGATATTTGGGGGTCCCGACTTAAATATTATCGGAGAAACCATTATTCTAGGTAAAAAAGAATTTGAAATTGTAGGAATAATTGAGTATAAAGGTGGAGCTTTTGGCCCGGTAACTATTGACGAAAGTGTTTTTACCCCATATTCTTCAGGATACAGATATGTTCTTGGTAAAAATGGTAAATTCTCTCTTAATGTAAACGCTACCAATGTTGATGTTTTGAGCCAGGCTATGGAAGCTTTAACTGGGGTTCTTCGAGAGTCACATGGTCTTGGACCGTCTAATCCTGACGATTTTCGCTTACGCGATATGGGAGCAACGGTCGCCTCTGCTCAAAACTCCTCTCGAACAATGGCATTCCTTTTGGGTAGCGTTGGCTTTATTGTCTTGCTTGTTGGGGGAATCGGAATTATGAACATCATGTATGTTACAGTGTCTGAAAGGACTAAGGAAATTGGTATAAGGAAGGCAATTGGTGCCAAAGATTCATATATACTTACCCAATTTTTGTTTGAAGCTTTTATATTGACAGGCGTAGGCTTCATTGCTGGGGTGCTAATTTCGATTGTAATTTATTACATCTTTTTAGCCTTAGCATTTAAGGTGGTCTTTGTTTGGTGGAGCATTCCCTTGTCATTTATAATTACATTTTCTGTGGGAATGTTTTTTGGTTTTTCTCCAGCCAAAAAAGCCGCTTCTCTTGATCCTATCGATGCCCTAAGATACGAGTAAATTTTTTTAGTATTTTGATTCTAGTTTAATAAACTTATAAACTCGACGTTGACAAAAACACTCAGTATGGTAGGATACGAAGATGACCAGCGATAATCAGATTGGGACGCTTGCAAAATCGGTACAAACTCTCACTTTTTTGGTCGTGTTATTGATTATTGCCGTGGGGTTTATGTT
>Ga0172374_1000327_pt1 | contig 36807 bp, 35 predicted proteins | sample LakKiv3m_FD_114536 | JGI IMG/M metagenome (GOLD analysis project Ga0172374, IMG submission 114536) | Freshwater microbial communities from Kabuno Bay, South-Kivu, Congo - kab_092012_10.3m | ecosystem: Environmental > Aquatic > Freshwater > Lake | place: Democratic Republic of the Congo... | reverse complement strand
TTCTTTTAATAAATCTTCGATCTGGCCTTTCGTAGGACGCACTGAAATTTCTGGATCAACTAGCCCCGTAGGACGCACAACCTGCTCTACAACTGCATCTTTTTTCGTATGAGTATTTTCATATTGAGCAGGAGTTGCAGAAACAAAAATTGTCTTTTTCATATATTCCTCAAACTCTTCAAATTTTAGAGGCCTATTATCAAAAGCTGATGGAAGCCTAAATCCATATTCAACAAGAGTAGCTTTTCTAGAATAATTTCCATTAAACATTCCGCCAATTTGCGGAACAGACATGTGAGATTCATCAATAATTAATAAATAATCCTCAGGCAAATAATCCATCAAAGTTGTAGGACGCTCTCCAGGAGATTTACCGCTCAAATATCTAGTATAGTTCTCTATTCCGCTACAGTAACCAGTTTCCAGTAATATTTCGATATCATATTCTGTGCGAGTTTTTATTCTCTCGGCTTCAATATTTCTTCCAGATTTAATTAATTCTTGATAACGAACATCCAAATCTTTTCTGATTTCCAAAACAGCTCTTTCGATTTTTTCTTTAGTAGTCACATCATGTTTCGCAGGAAAAATTGTAAGTTCATCCATCGATTTAATAAGTTCTCCTGTAAAAGATTCAACCTCAGAAATAGATTCAATTTCATCTCCAAAAAATTCCAGTCTATAAACTGTATCCCTATCTGGAGGAAAAATTTCTATTGTATCTCCAAGTACATGAAACATTCCATTTTTAAATTCAATATTACTTCTTGTGTATTGAATATCCGTAAGATGTCTCAAAAATTTATCACGCGGAATATTTTCTCCAACCTTTACAGTTTGAGCTAAATTTTCATAATCCTCTTCATTCCCAAGTCCATAAATACAAGAAACAGAAGCCACGATCAGTACATCTTTTCTTGTGAGTAAATTCATGGTTGCAGCATGTCTAAATTTTTCAATTTCCTCATTTATAGATGCATCTTTTTCAATATATGTGTCTGTCGACGGCATATATGCTTCCGGCTGATAATGGTCATAATATGAAACAAAATAACTCACAGCATTTTCAGGAAAAAATTCTTGGAACTCAGAACAAAGTTGAGCAGCTAAAGTTTTATTATGAGCAAGAACAAGAGTAGGTTTTTGTATAGCCTCCACAACTTTTGCCATTGTAAAAGTTTTTCCACTACCAGTAACACCGAGAAGTGTCTGAAACCTCTCGCCTTTCTTTATGTTCTTAACTAATTGTTCAATTGCCTGAGGCTGATCACCTTTTGGAGTCATATCAGATTTCAGAACAAACTTACTCATAATTTCCAATTAATAAAACAAGTGAAAAAAGTTTAGCACAACGTGTTATGCAATGGAAGTGTTAGACAAAAATTAGACTTTCGCCTCATCAGAAGGAGATTGATCAACTTTAGAAATTAATTCCCCATTTATAATTTCTTCAGCGTCCACTTCGGTATATTTTTTAGCCATCCTGTCTACAATTGCCACAGCCTGTCCATAAGTTTTACCGCTTAATAAAGCCAAAGTTAAAAAGGCATGATAATAGCTCCCTCTCACCTGCATTTCCTCGTTTCCGCTATCGCCTTCCACGGATACCATAGTAGTTCCAACTGGGTTTGGAACATCTGGTTTTGTTTGTAAAAATAAAGTAACTCTATCTTTAAGATCAGGATCTTTAGCAAATTGCTCAGAAAAACCATCCCTAAACCCTCCACCATAACAAGCAACAGTATTAATAACAAACTTTGCATCAGGAAATTTTTGGACAATTTCAGTAACATCCGAAGCTTTTAATCCAGTTTTATATTTAATCTCAGATTCAGAACCATGTTGATAAAAATCTAGATAGAAATATCTGCACCCTTGAGCATAAGAATCTTGAATTCGTTCAGCTAAATCTTTTTTAGGATCGTCTGAAAAAATAGTAGGATAAGTTTTTAAATTCGAATATTTTCGTTCCAAAGAATGAGCAAAAACTCTAGACCCTTGCATTGTCGAAGCCACAATAGGGTCATAAGTCGCCGGCAAAACAGAAAAATAGCTTATCGGTTGATCTTTTGGTAAATCAAATTTTTCAACAATATCTCTTTTCCCTTTTTCATTTTCATAATTAAAAGTAGCCTCATCTGCAACTTCCTGAAACTTACCTCTCGATATTTTGTCAGTTAACTCTTCCTTATTCAAAACAATCAAGATATCAGGATTATCCAAAGATGAAACCGTCAAAAAACATTTTTCATTTCGCATGTAATAAATAGATATAGTCCATTTTTGACCATTATTATCAACCACGCATTTATCACCTTCCATCCTAACAATAGGATCAAGTTCTGCAAAACTTTGAAGGACCTCTCTCTCTTTTTGCTCAAATACATCAGGACTAGAGTCCTCTTCGGAAACCTCAGGATTAATTAATCCTGAAACAATTCCATTCACGTAACGAGTGAATTGTGAAGGATTTTTTCTCATAAAATCATCCAACTCGAGTTCAACAGCATGAATAGAATCGATGATATAGGGATTTACTTCACTTGCAACATCCTCGTCTTTGAAACGCATCAATTCATATAAACTTCTAAGCTGTTCATTAAAATTTTTAAAGGTTTTTACGGTAATACTTTCCCAAGATTTAGCCAAATAATCAACCTCTTCTTTAACCTTACCAACTAAAACAGTTTTAAATTTTTCATAATCTTCTTTGCTAACTTCTTTCAAATAAAAAATCGATTCTCCTGCCCTAAATAAAAAGTCTCGTCCCCCATATCAAGAGCCATTTGAGTAAATTTAGAAACTTCCGCAATAAAAACCTTTTTATAATTTTCAAAACCAGGAAAACCTTGTTCTTCTAAAGATTGAAGTGCAATTAAGGCATCCGAATATTTACCCGAACCCATCGCGACTTCAAATTGTTCATTAAGAGATAGAGGTTTCTCCTCATCAATCCCCTCTAGTACATCTCCAGAAACTTCTCCATTTCGCTGCTCCGTGCCTCCATCCAAAACCTCTCGTCTAGAATCACCTATTTCATCTATTCTTTGAAAATGATCACTGGATTCATGACTATTTGTATCAAGACCTCCCATATTAAACTGTTATTTTATCTTTATATTATACCACAAAATCTTGTATTCTACTCACAGATTTATAACTCATTTCTATGTCATATCTTCCATTTCTTTTAAAAACAATAAAACAAACTGGAAATTTAATTTTAAAAAAATCAAAAACCTCCTACAAAATTAAGGAAAAAGCAAAAAATGATCTAGTTACAGAACTAGACCATTTATCTGAAAATTTAATAACAAAAGCCATAAAATCCGTATATCCAGATCACGCAATTTTGGGAGAAGAATCGTATTTTTTAAACAAAAACAAAGTTTCCAAAGAAATTGAAAAATCAAAATATATTTGGATAATCGACCCAATAGACGGAACCACAAATTTTGTTAGAGGGCTACCTTTTTATGCAGTATCCATTGCGCTGTTCAAAAAAACAAACACAAAAAAATCAAAAAACTTTGAATACCTAGAAGGAGAATTATTAGCAGGGGCAGTATATGCTCCAAGACTTGAAGAATTATATTACGCAGAAAAAGGAAAAGGTGCTTTTATGAACGGTGAAAAAATACAAATTTCAAAAATTTCAAAACTAGAGAAGTCCGTTTTGGCTACTGGATTTCACTTAAAAGGCGCCATGAGAAATATCCCATATTTTGAAAAAATAGTTGGACATTGCAGAGCAGTTCGTAGATTTGGAGCATCAGCAATAGATATAGTCTATACAGCTGCCGGAAAATTTGATGGATATTGGGAATTCGGAATAAAAGCATGGGATATTGCCGCAGGATTATTAATAGCCAGCGAAGCCGGAGCAAAAATTTCCGACACAAATGGCAATCCAGTAGACCTATTTGGACAAGATGTCCTCGTAAGCAACGGAAAAATTCACACAGAACTGGTAAAAATATTCAGAACCGTATAAATTCTGGTGCACCCAACAGGATTCGAACCTGTGACCCCCAGCTCCGCAAGCTGATGCTCTATCCAACTGAGCTATGAGTGCACAATCTTTTTTAGCAGGCAAATAGTAATGAAAAGATTGTTTTACCGCAAGGAAAGATTTAAAATTGGATAAACAAAATCTTTAATGAACTCGTCCTATGCCACAAAATAAAAAAACAGAGGAAATTTCTTCCTCAAAAAAAGAAGAACCGAAAAAACAATCTTCATCAAGATTCTATCAATTTTTAAAAGATTTCTTCGGAGGACTTCTTCATTTACTCGACGTACTTTTAAGATTTATAACAAGAATCTTATCTATAATTCTTGAAGCAGTAAAAATAACCATTTTATTCTTTTTTGGAACAGTAGCAGGAGTAACAGCAGTATGTTTAGCAATATATCTAATTTCAGCAACAATCGGGCTAAGTTCAAGCAACGAGTGGGCAAATTTTAGAGAAAATACTTTAACAATGGTTTTAGGGAAAGCCAGCACTCAAATTCAAGAAAAATTTGCTAAAGACATTCCCATTTCAGATCAACAAAAATTAGAACAACAGAAAAAACAGCAAACAGTACCTCATAAGAAATAGTTGCCTACTTTAAACTAGCAATTGCAGTTTTACGATTTTTTGCTTTAAAAATATAACTACCAGCAACAAGAATATTTGCCCCAGCCTTAACTGCAATTTTTGAAGTTTTGTCATTTATTCCGCCATCTACCTGTATATTCAATTTTGGCTTAAGTTTGCGAAGTTCTTTTATTTTAGACATCATGTTTTTCATGAATTCTTGCCCACCAAATCCAGGTTCTACGGTCATCACTAAAACCATATCAACATCATTCAGGATATTTTTTATTTTAGAAACTGGCGTTTTTGGTTTTATAGAAACCCCAGCTTTAACTCCAAACGATTTTATTTTCTTAATTAAAGCTTTTAGATTTTTAGAAGCCTCTGAGTGCACAGTAATAATATTTGCTCCGGCTTTTGCAAAATCTTCCACGTATTTTTCAGGATTCTCTATCATTAAATGCACATCCAAAGGTTTTTTAGACTTCATTTTTACCACAACAGGAGCCCCGATAGTGATATTAGGAACAAAATGCCCATCCATTACATCCACGTGAATCAGATCACAATATTTTTCAACACTTGCAATTTCTTTATTCAAATTCCCAAAATCTGCAGACAAAATTGACGGAGCAATTTGAATTTTCATAAAAGTTTATTTACGTTTATTTTCGAGATCATTCATTTTCTTCACTCTTCTTGCATGCCTTTCCCCGCCCTCTTTCACTCCTTCAAATTCAGTAGTCAAAAATTTCATGGCAATTTTTTTCTGCTCTTCCATTCCGGTAATTCTAGCCCCCATTGTAATCACATTAGCATCATTGTGTCTTCTTGCCATTTCAGCAGCAGATTCATCGTTACAAAGTGCGGCGCGAATCCCTTTTAGTTTATTTGCAGCAATAGACATTCCTATTCCTGTCCCACAAAACAAAATCCCTCTAGCTCCCTTAGTTTCAGAAACTTTTTCTCCAACTTCATCTGCAATATCTGGATAATCACAAGAATCTTCACTAAAACATCCAAGATCAATAACATGATAATTTTGCGTTTTTAAATATTCGCGCAAAGATTCCTTCTCTTTATATCCAGCATGATCACTGCCGATATAAACAATGTCTTTTTCTTTTTCAAGCATATAAAAACTAGTTAATTACTGGTGTAATAGATTGTTCCGCATGTACACGACGAATCACTTCTGCAAGTAAAGAAGCGATTGACAATATTTTTAGCCCTTTAAATTGTTTATTTTTTGGGACTGGTATTGAGTTTGTAACAACAACTTCTTTAAACCCTGCTTTTGATAATCTCTCTACTGCAGGATCAGAAAAAACTGCATGAGTAGCCGCAAGATAAATATCTTTTCCAGCCTTAGCTTTCTTCAAAGCATCTATTGCAGCAGTTACGCTTCCAGCAGTATCAATCATATCGTCATATATTACACATGTTCTTCCTTTCACGTCTCCCACAAGATGAGTTACTTCAGATTTATTATGTGCAGGTCTTGTTTTGTGAATAATAGCCAAATTTGCACCAAGCAAATCTGCGAATTTTTTAGCATCTTTTGCACCTCCAGCATCTGGAGAAACAACCATTAAATCTTTTATTTTTTTCTGCTTAAAATAATCCGCAAAAAATCTATTTGTATTTAAATTATCAACAGGGAAATTAAAAAATCCTTGCTCTTGATCACTATGAAGTTTGAGTGCAACAAGATGATCTGCTCCAGCTTTTGAAATCAAATCCGCAACTAATTTTGCAGAGATAGGTTCTCTAGGAGAAGCAACTCTATCCTGTCTTGCATATGCATAATGAGGCATAATTACATGGATTTTCCCTGCAAAAGATCTTTTTAATGAATCAATAATTATAAAAAGTTCCATCAAGTCTTCATTCACTTTTTGAGTAGACGTCTGAATAATAAAAGCATCTACCCCGCGCACAGAATCTTTCGGCTTTGCATAAATTTCTCCACAAGCAAACCTTGAGATAACAAGCTCAGAAAGAGGCATCTTTAAATGCTTAGCAATTTCCTTGGCCAATTCTGGATGAGACGTTCCAGAAAAAAGTTTTATTGAATGAGTGTTCATAGTAGTTTTTTTAGGTGCAACGCAAATATAACATATTCAATAAAAAACCACTAGAAATAGTATTTTAAAAAATCGATATAATGCGAGGAACAAGCTGTTTTTGGAAGAAGCTGTATTAAGTTATACAGCGATGACAAAAACAGCGCAGTGACAAAGCAGGATACGATTTTTTAAATACTATGAATTTTTCAAAAAACCTTTTATTTGAGAAACAATCCCCTCCACATCAAGTTCATATTTCTTATATAAATCAGAGCCCTTAGCAGATTCAGTAAATTTATCAAAAACTCCAATTTTTTTAAGAATAGTCGGACTCTCCTCTATCAAAACTTCAGATACAGCAGAATAAAGCCCCCCAACAACATTATGATCTTCAACAGTCACCAATAATTTAGATTTTTTACTACATTCGATAATTAAATCTTTATCAATAGGCTTAATAGAAGAAATATTTACAACAGAAACCCTCACTCCTTCTTTTTCAAAAATTTCAGCCACATTTAAGCAATTATTCAAAACATTTCCTGTAGCAAAAATACAGACATCCTTTCCCTCTTTTAAAATTTGAGACTTCCCAAAATAAAACTTATATTCTTCATCAAAAACACACGGAACTTCAATATTAGACATTCTAAAATAAACAGGCCCAAAATCATCTAAAGCAGTTTCAATACTACTAGCCGCTTCATAATAATCAGCAGGAGCAAGAACCTTCATATTCGGAAGAGCTCTCATACAAGCCAAATCTCCAGTAACTTGATATCCAACTCCATATTGTCCTTCAGCGATCCCAACACTTATATCCACAATTTTTACATTTAAATTTGGCAAACAAATATCATTTCTAATTTGTTCATAAGCTTTTCCCCAAAAATTTCCAAAACCAACAATCACAGGAAGCTTTCCGGTCATACAAAAACCAGTAGCAATAGAAATCATATTTGCCTCCTGAAGCCCTAAGTTAAAATATCTTTCTGGAAAAGCTCTAGAAAATTTTTCAACTCCAATTCTTTGCCCAAAATCAGCACTAAGCACGATAACATTTCTATACTTTTTAGCCATCTTTATAAGACCATCCATCAATCCAGAAGAAACCGATTTTTTATCATTTTCATTATTCATACAAAGATTTCATATAAGAAATTACCTCGCTAAGTTCTGCGTCAGATAAAGGAACATCGTGATATCCTACCTTCCCTTCAGCAAAAGGGATCCCCTTTCCTTTTGTAGTGTGACACCAAATACAAACTGGTTGCCTATTAGAAGTAAACGCCCTATTTAACGCATCTAATAATTGATCAAAATCATGACCATCATGAACTTGAATAACTTTCCATCCAAAAGAATCGAACTTAGATTGAATAAACCCAATATCCATCACAGCCCTAACAGGCCCATCCATTTGCAAATCATCATTATCAATAAACGCAATCAGATTATTTAATTTATAATGAACAGCACTCATTGCGGCTTCCCATATCTGTCCTTCTTCAAGTTCGCCGTCTCCAAGAATTGCAAAAACATGATTTAATTTTCGATCCATTTTTAAACTCATAGCAATCCCACAAGCTATAGAAAGACCTTCTCCGTGATATGCAACAGGAGCAGTAATCCCTGGAACTTTTATATTTGGTGAGGTCTGAAGTAAACTATTTAACTTTCCAATATAATCCATTTCAGATCTATGAAAAAATCCCTTATCTGCAAGAACAGAATACAAAGCGACAGCGGCATGCCCTTTAGACAAAACTAAATAATCGCGTTCTGCGCTGTCTGGTTTTACAACATCATATTTAAAAACAGGGCGGTTATTTAAACTTCCATAATATAACGTCACTAAGATTTCCATGAGAGACATCGAGCTTCCACTATATCCAAATCCAGCCTTATTTATGGCCGTTAATGTATCTACTCGAAGTTGAGCCGCCTTTTTTATTAGATCAGAATAGTCCATAAATTATTTTAACTCATCTTCGGCATACACATGCATATATTCAGACTTGTTGTAATTGTGAAGCTCATCAGCTTTGAAGAATCTTTTTACTTCTATTTCTGCATTCTCTTTTGAATCTGAAGCATGTATGACATTACAAGAAACGCTCATTGCAAAGTCTCCACGAATAGATCCAGCTTCTGCATCTCTAGCCTTTGTAATTCCAGTAATTTTTCTAACTGCATCAACAACCTGCAATCCTTCAATACACATCGCAATTACAGGAGTACTCTGCATAAATTTAGCTAAACTTGGGAAAAATGGTTTTTCTTTTAAATGAGCGTAGTGTTCACGAAGAACAGCTTCATCAAGTCCCATCATTTTTATCCCAACAATCTTTAATCCCTTTTTTTCAAAACGAGTAATTACTTCACCAATAAGCCCTCTTTGAATTGCATCTGGTTTAATTAAAACTAATGTTTTTTCACGAACTCCATTCTCCATATAGATATTGTTACTTAAATAAAATGCCCTTTAAGTTTGGATAGCCCAAACTGCACGAGCATTTTAGCCCAACGTTTTTGTATAAACAAGATCTAAATTATGGCTCTAATTAAGCCTTGGTTTCTTTTAATTTATAGGTAATTCTAGCCCCCTTTGGGAAAGTAGTCCCTCCAGGCAAAGAAGCCAATCTATATGTTCCAGGTTTATTTAATGTTTTCTGGTCTCCAGAAAGGTCATAATTTGCATCACCAACTTTCACCTGACCAGCCCCCATTTGTTCTCCAAAATGAATTTCTCCATCATTAAACGTAACTTCAACATATTGATAAGGCCCCATATTTTCAGCTTGCTCTACTCTAAGCCCTTTTTCTCCAATGGTATAACCACCCTTAGTAGCCGTATCTCTAATACCTCCATCTAATTTTGGAACTTCAGTAGGAGTTTCTGGAGCCTTTCCAGCCTCCAAAGACGCTTTTGCATCAGCAACTGGCTCAATTTTTTCAGCCAAAAATTTATCTCCTCTTTTCTTCCATTCATCAAGTTTTCCTTTCCATCTGTCCGGAATCATTCCGTGAATAAAACTATAACTTGCCGCAAATCCAGCCACTCCAAACATTCCAGCTAAAAATGCTAAAAATGGAGATTTTCCAGAAGCAACATCGGTAAGAACTTCATCTCCAAACATTCCTAAAAATTTTCCAAATGGATGTTTTCTTAATTCTTCAACTTTTTGTTCAATCCCTACAGCCCCTTGTTCCTCAACTAAAGTTCGTGGCTTAGTTGTTAAGTTCGGATAATCTTCCCTCATAAATTTTTCATATGCATTTATTAAATCCGGAGAATAAGAAGTCATAACTTTCCCATTTCTGACTTCTACTTTCATAGATCCACCCGCAGGTACTTTTCCAGCCTCAGAAAAAGGCCTAAAGTTAGGAAACTTTTTAGCAAAAGCTGCTTTCGCATCGTCCATGTAAGATTTTGCAGCAACTCTGGAAAGAAGCAGTGTAAGAGATAATTCTTTTCCTGAGCTATCAACCAATCCTTCTTGCCCAAAAAGACCTTTTAAAAGATCTTTATATGGATCTAATAAAGATGGCTCTTTTGCAAGTTTGTCATCAAGTGAAAGTTGGATTTTTTCTCCTAAAGCATTCACAGCCACTCCCGAAGATAAATTCTCGTAATCAGCTATAGACGCAATAGTAATATCTAAAGGCTCTTTTGTAACAAAAAGATTAGATTCTTTAATTTTTTTAATAATATCATTTAGCGCTTTCCCTTCAACAATTCCTGCTAAAACTTTGGATTCATTATCACCAATTCCAGGCAAAGTATATACAGGGGCTTCTGGTTCAGACGGAGTTTCTGGGGCAGTTGGCTCTGTCCCTGGCGCTGGAGCTGGCACTGTTCCTGGTGCTGTTCCTGGCGCTGTTCCTGGCGCTGTTCCTGGTGCTGTTCCTGGTGCTATCCCTGGCGCTGTTCCTGGTGCTGTTCCTGGCGCTGTTCCTGGCGCTGTTCCTGGTGCTATCCCTGGCGCTGTTCCTGGCACTGTTCCTGGTGCTGTTCCTGGCGCTGTTCCTGGTGCTATCCCTGGCGCTGTTCCTGGCGCTGTTCCTGGTGCTATCCCTGGCGCTGTTCCTGGCGCTGTTCCTGGCGCTGTTCCTGGTGCTGTTCCTGGTGCTGGTTGCGGAGCCAAAACTCCTTGATCAGCAACCCCTCCACCAGTTTCACGAGTAGCCTCTCTTGCTCCACCAGCAACTTCCACTCTTCTAGGAGCAAGCGCTGCCGTTACAGCTGCTTCGGCATCTACTGGAGCAGTAGTAGGGGCAGCTTTTGGAGCTTCGTCAAAAAGCAATCTATTTTCCCTAAAGCTAAAATTTAATTTATTCATATTTTTGTTTTCACTTTGTGTAAATATTTTTATCTCTAGATTATACCAAAAAATCCGACTTTTTAAAAGAGAATGAGAAGGAATATCTAAAATTATTCCTTCTCTAAATTAGAATTTCAACAAATCTTCGAACCTTTTTTCTTCACTATATGGCCCGATAACTGCAATTTTCATTTTTTCTTCCTTGATCAAATCTTCAGCAACCCTTTTTATATCAGAGACTTTTACTTCTTCAATCATTTTTATAATTTCCTCAGGCGTATGAATTTTATCATGCAATAATTCATATTTCGCAAGCATATGCGCAAACTCCTCACTATCTTCAAGCCCTAAAATTAATCTTCCTTTCAAAAAAGCTTTTGCTTTTCTAAGTTCACTTAAAGGAATCTCTTCCTCTTTTATTTTTTTATACTCATTAACTATTCCTTTCACTGCATCATTTATTCTTTTTAAATCAACACCAGCATTTGTAACAAGAACTCCCCCGTCCATATAGTCATCTGTAGTTGTACGAATATAGTAAGCCAATCCTTTCGCTTCTCTGACAGCCAAAAACATTCTACTACTCATATTTCCACCAAGAATCACTGAGAGCAATCTTAGCGCCCAATGATCTTTATGAGTCTCTGGATATCCAGGAAATCCAACAGCAATATGTGCCTGCTCAGTCTTTTTTTCCTTCAAAGAGACTTTTGAAGTAGAAATATCTTTCAATGGCTCAAAAGATAGACTATGTTTTTCCGCAGGCATTTCAAAATATTTAGTAACCAAATCAACAGCATCTTTATGCTCAATATTTCCAGTAACAGCAACAACAATATTGTCAGGTTTATATAATTTATTTTTATAATCAACAAAATGATCATGAGTTATAGAAGTAATAACTTCTTTTCTCCCAAGTTCATCCCACCCAAGCGGCTGATCTCCAAAAATTAAGGTCTCAAAATTCCAGCCAATTTGATACATTGGAGTATCTTGATACATATTATATTCTTCTAAAATAACACCACGTTCTTTATCAATTTCTTCCTGTGCAAATTTAGAATTTATAAGCATATCTGACAAAACATCAGCAGCAACTTTTGCACTTTCAGAAGCCACTTTTACATAATATCCAGCATATTCTTTGCCGGTAAATGCATTAAATTCCCCACCCACAGAATCAATCGCCTCTGATACAGATTTTGCATCTTTAAATTTTTCAGCACCTTTGAAAAACATGTGTTCCAAAAAATGCGAAATCCCTCTTATTTCAAAATGTTCATACCTACTTCCAGCACCAACTAGAACAAGAATTGTCACAGCTTTAGTGCCAGAAAGTTTTTCAGTAACTATTCGTAAACCATTTTGTAATGTTGTTTTTCTATACATATTTTTTTAATTAGACACACTCAAAAACGCCGAGGCACATTATATCATGTTTCAAATATTTAAAAAGATGGAATATTTAACCAATTTTTCTTCACTTATATATCTTCCACTGCTAAAATACCGAGGCACACAAATGCAAATTATGAATAAATATAAACAAAAATTCGAGATAAATAAGACAATTTTTCTAATAATTGCAAGCATATTAGCGGCTTCAGCGCTAACAATTCGTCTATTTACATTGCAGATTATAAATCACAGTTATTATGAACAAGTCGCAACAAGGGAACAGCTTGGATATACTGAAATTCCAGCAAAAAGAGGAGAAATTTTGATCAAAGACTTCAGCTCAGGAGAAGAGTTCCCTTTAGCTACAAATATTACTCTAAATCTCCTATACGCAGATCCAGTATTAATAAAAAATCCAGCATATGTAGCAGAACAAATAACCCCACTACTTTTTGATTTAAATGAAGAAAGAGCCGCAGATGAAGAAAGATTAAGAAAATTAGAAAAAACAATTCCACCAGAAACCACTGAAGAAGAAAAAGAAAAAATCCTAAAACCTTTAACAGACCCAGAACTTCAAGAACAATTTAAACAAGAAATTCTCAAAAAAATTAGTCAAACTCGAAGAAGTGAAATTCTTTTAGTCACAGATATGGATCAAAAAAAACTTGATCAAATTCAAATTTTGAAACTAGCAGGAATAAAAATTGATAATAAAAAAGTTTTTGCATATCCAGACCAGATAAGCAATTTGAAAAATACAGCAACTCTTCTTGCTCCTTTAATAGAAATTCCATCAAAAAAACTAGAAAAAATCCTAAAAGGAGAAAACCGATATGTAGTTTTAAAAACAAAACTTGCCCCAGAAATTTCAGACAAAATAAAACAAATGAAATCAAAAGATAAAGACGATCAATTTATCGGTCTCGGGATGAAAGAAGAATATTTTAGATACTATCCGGAGGGAATTCTAGGGGCAAACATGCTTGGATATGTAAACAAAGAAAATATCGGACAATATGGAATTGAAAGCTCATTTAACACTCAACTTCAAGGAGTAAAAGGAGAATTTCAGACAAAAATGGACTCACTGGGACGACAAATAACCGTAGGAGAAAGTGTTTTAAAACCAGCAATCGATGGCGACGATATAGTTCTCACAATAGACAGATCCATCCAAATGAAAGTAGAGAAAATATTAGAAGAAGGGGTAAAAGAATTCATGGCCGACAATGGACAAATACTAATAATGAATCCACAAACAGGAGCAATAATAGCAATGGCCCACTACCCAAGTTTCGACCCAAATATATATGGAGACGTGTTTAAAAAAATAGAAATAACTTTTACTCCAGAAGAAAGAGAAAGATTTGTGGCAACAAAAACTCCAGGAACTTACTATTTTTATGAAAACGTAGACGAAGTAAAAAGATATTTGGTCTTCGAAGAGATTGGAGAGGACAAACAAATTCACTACTACAGATATGCAAATTTTGTAGGCCCCGAAGTCTACCACAATAAAATAGTTTCATGGCCATACGAGCCAGGATCCGTATTTAAAGCAATCGTAATGGCAATGGCAATAGATGACGGAGATGTTACTCCAAACACAACGTACAACGATGCAGGCCCAGTAAAAGTAGACTTCAACGTATATACACAGAAATACGATTTTGAAATTAAAAATTCAACTGGATATCACGGACTCGTGAATATGACTACAGTTCTCGCAATGTCTTTAAATACAGGAATGACATTTGTTTCAAAAAAAATAGGTCCAGCATTGATGTATAGTTACTTAAAAAAATTCGGATTATTGGACAGAACAGACATAGAATTTGATGCAGAAGCATTGGGCAGTGTAGAACATTTTGATGGCTGGACTGAATCAGAATTAGCTACTCATGCATTTGGACAAGGACTTACAATAACCATGATACAATTGGCAAACGCTTACTCTGTAATAGCCAACGGAGGAATCTTAATGCAACCATTCATAGTTCAAGAAATACGACATAAAGACGGATCAAAATTAACAACAGATCCAGCAGAAATAAGACGCGTTATTTCAGAAGAAACTTCTTCAAAAGTCAGTGCAATGCTAGTTCAAGCAGTAGAAAATGGCGTCGCTAAAAAAGCAAAATTAGACAATCACTACATCGCAGGAAAAACAGGAACAGCCCAAACATATAAAAACGGCCGCGTATTAACTGGAAGAGGAACAACCGTAGCAACAATTATAGGATTCGCCCCAATAAAAGATCCGAAATTTGTAATCGTAGTTAAATACGACAGACCAAGAACTTCTGTATGGGCAGACGATACGGCTTCTATAACATTCAAAAAACTAGCCGAATATTTATTCGACTATTACAACATCCCTCCAGACAAATAAAACTATCTTCTTTTAGGTTTTACATTAGCAACAACAACAGGGATTTGAAGAGGAGCATCCCCATATCCAGTGAAATCTATATCTTCAAAATCTCTTATTCTTTGTTCGTCTTTTGGACTACCCGAAGCTGCATATTTTTTATAATAATGCTTCAAGAAAATTCTCATAACAGCTAGATTGAAAATTCTAGGAATTCTTATACATCCATGAGATTGAGGACTTCCAAGCAAATGTTCTTCATCAGTACCATGCATATAAAAAACCCATTCACGTTGAGAATCATCTTTCATTCTTTGTCTCAAACTATAAATCTTATATGGTTCTTGATCTCTATCGACATATTGAGCTCCATAACTTGATCCATAGACAACACCACTAGGTTTCGCAGCTTTTGCGCTAAATACATGACCTATATGAAAAATAGTAGCAGGTGTAGATAAGTCCGCCCCCCTTTCTTCAAGCCATCTAGTCGCACTACCAGTTGAAACAAGAGTGTAAGTTTTTAGAATTAAACTTTTAGATTTTCTATCATATTTATACACAACAGCATATTGCCCATCCACATCTCTATTAACAAAAATTACATATGGTGCATCTTTAGGAACTCTAATCTCTCCAGCATCTATTCTTTTCTTTATAGTTGTTTCTATCTGATCTCTACTAACAATATATCTATCATAAGCCTTCTGTGCTGTTTTCATCCAATCACTATAAATTCCAAATCTATTTAAAAAATGTCTAAGTTTTGCAGTATATTCCTGAAGTTCTCTATACTGAGCAACTAATTTTTCTCTAGCTTGAGGATTTGATTCCCATCTTAAACTAAATTCCAAACTTCTTTCTCTTTCAGCACAATCTTCAAAAACTCTTTTTTGTAATTGCCTTATAAGATCATCGTAAAATTGTATACGTTGATCAAGACTGCCCTTATCATTATTTGACGACATAAACATTTTTTTCACATCATCCATCATTGCTCCAACTAAACCAGGAAACTGTTCAGTAAATCGAAGAAGGTCAATATCGTTATTATCATCAAACCAAGTATAATCATATCTTCCATCTGAAGGAGCAGCTTCTAATGCATCTATTTTTGCTTGAAGATATTCTTTAGATCTAGATATTCTTCTTCTTTGATCGTCAGTAATTCCGCTTTTCCCTTCAAGTTGAGTATATTTACGGATTGCAGCTTTATATACAGCGATTTTTTGTTCGACACTATCGGCATCATATAAAGACACTTCCAAAAAATCATAAATCATATCAAGTCCTTGCTGATAATCAGAAGCAGTATCTATATTAAACTGTGATAATCCTTCCATCTGAACAATAGGAGAATCTGACGGAGAATGTCGAACATCCTGCTGAGCAATTGCATCTTTTTCTTTGCCACATATTGCAGCCAAAAGAACTATTGCCATAGCGGCCATTTTTATAGAACCAATTCCCGAAGAAACAGCCTCAGTCCTCTCTTCAGGTCTATCACAACTATCTAATCTAGTATCATCGAAGGATTCTACGTGGGCGTCACCCAAATTTTTCAATTCTTCATCCATAAATTATATAAATGGATGGCTATTCTAAACTAAAAATATTCATTGTCAATAATCAGATTGACTAAAATTCAAACATTTATTATATTTAGCCCACTTAATCTGGAGTAATTTAGTATGAATTAATGATTATAACTGCACCAAAAAAAAAGAAAATTCAGAAACTTCGCGGCAGTCTTCGACTCACAAAACAAGTCGACTATGCCCTATTTTTTCTTGTAACTCTAGCGAAAAACAAAAGCTTAGAAATCACTTCAATTAAGAAAATTGCAAATGAAAATAATTTATCATTTTCTTTTTTGCAAAAAGTCGCGAGAACACTTCAGCAAGGAAATTTGATAAAAGCAGGCAGAGGAAAATATGGAGGATATGCGTTATTAAAAAATCCAAACACTATTACGTTAAAGGAAATACTAGAAATTTTAGAGGGACCAATAGCGATAACACCTTGTTTTTGCGATATTCCATCAATATGTAGCCAAAAAGATTTTTGCAAAATCAGAAACGGACTAAAAAAAATTAATGAAGAAATTAAAAAAACTTTTCTTTCAAAAACTTTAAAACATTTCATTTAATAAAATATACAATGACAACTAAAAATACACTGGAAATAAAAAATCTTTATGCAGGGATACCGGCAAAAAAAATTATAAAAAACTTTTCTTTAAAAGTTAATTCTGGAGAAATCCACGTAATAATGGGAAGAAATGGATGCGGCAAAAGCACCCTTTTAAACGTACTCATGGGGCACCCAAAATACAAAACAGAAAAGGGATCAGTGTTATTAAATAAGAAAAATATATTAAAACTTAGTACTAATGAAAAAGCTTGTGAAGGATTATTCATGAGCTTCCAGCATCCAATAGAGATTCCAGGGGTTCCTTTGACAACTTTTCTACGAACAGCAAAAAACACAATAACAAAAAAACATTCTTCTCCATCTGATTTTTTAAAAGAAATAAAATCATACGCAAAGCTCTTAAAAATGACGGACGCTGAAATAGAAAGATCCATAAACCATGGACTCTCAGGCGGAGAAAAAAAGAAATCTGAAATTCTACAAATGGCAATCCTTAAGCCAAAATTCGCATTATTAGATGAGATCGATTCAGGCTTGGACATAGATGCCTTAAAAGCCGTAGCATCAACAATAAAAGAAATTTTCAAAAAAACGAAAATGGGACTTTTAATAATTACTCACTATCAAAGAATTTTAAATTACATAACTCCTGATTTTGTTCACATAATGGATGACGGAAAAATAATAAAATCAGGAAAAGAAACTTTAGCGCACGAATTAGAAAAACACGGTTACGATAAATATATTTCTAAAAAATAAAATGACAGTATCAAGACATACAAAAAGACTGATAAATACGACTTTTGGAGATTATAAATTTGGCTTTAAATCAGCCGTAAACAATTATTTTGTAAGCCATAAACACTTAGACGACACACTCGTAAAAGAAATTTCCGACCAAAAAAAAGAACCATCCTGGATGACAGATTTTAGACTAAAGTCATTAGATATTTTTAACCGAAAATCACTTCCTGCCTGGGGCGGAAATTTAAGCAGAATTAATTTCAACACCCTTCATTACTACATAAAACCACAAGATTCAACAAAAACAGTTTGGAACAAAGTAGACCCAAACATAAAAGAAGCATTCGACACTCTTGGAATTCGAGAAGCAGAAAAAGAATTTTTGGGAGGACTTGGGGCACAATTTGATTCAGAAGTGGTATATAAATCTGTGCAAGATGCTCTAAAAGAAAAAGGAGTAATTTTTGATTCCACTGACAATGCATTGCGAGAACATCCAGAATTTTTTAAAGAATATTTTGGAAAAATAGTCCCTGCAAATGACAACAAATTTGCGGCTTTAAATAGCGCAGTTTGGTCAGGAGGAACTTTTATCTACGTACCAAAAGGAGTTCATATAGATCTTCCTCTTCAATCATATTTTCGCATGAATACAGAAAACATGGGACAGTTTGAAAGAACGTTGATCATCGCAGATGAAGGAAGTTCAGTCCATTACATTGAAGGATGCACTGCTCCAATTTATTCTAGCAATTCTCTACATGCCGCTGTCGTTGAAATTGTTGCAAAAAAGAATGCAAAAGTTAAATACACAACCCTTCAAGATTGGGCTCACAACATTTACAACCTTGTTACAAAACGTGCTTTTGTTTATGAAAACGGAGAGATGATTTGGGTCGATTGCAATATGGGATCGCAACTCACAATGAAATATCCAGCCATCTATTTACTTGGTGAAGGAGCAAAAGGCGAAGTTCATTCTCTGGCCGTAGCAAGCAAAAATCAGCACCAAGATGCCGGAGCAAAAATTATTCACGGAGCTCCAAATACAAGTTCATTAGTTTCCTCAAAATCAATAAGTAAAGAGGGCGGAAGATCTTCATATCGCGGACTTGTAAAAGTAAATAAAGGAGCAAAAAATATTAAAAGTAAAATTTCATGTGACGCATTAATTTTGGATGACATTTCACGATCAGATACCTATCCGCTTATGAAAATTGACGAAGAAAATGTTTTAGTAGCTCACGAAGCTAAAGTTTCAAAAATTGGAGAAGAAGAACTCTTTTATCTAATGTCTCGCGGAATATCAGAACAGGAAGCTTCCTCAATGATAGTAAATGGCTTTGCAGAGCCAATAATAAAGCACCTGCCAATGGAATATGCCATTGAATTAAATAGACTTTTAGAGCTAGAAATGACAGGAGCCGTTGGATAAAACTATATATGCAAAAACTACAATCAAACATCACAGTAAAAGAAAATTTTAAAAAGAATATTATTATAAACACTCTTGATAACACCGATATTTATTTAAGTAAAAATTCTGAATTAAACATTGTTGGAATTTTTAAAAAAGGAGCCAATAACACAAAGAATTTTAATTTTTACTTAGAAAATAATTCAAAATTAAATATTTTAATTATAATTTTGGGCACAAAAAATAATAAATTCACATTTACTACAACCTCTCACCACATAGGCAAAAACACCACTTCTATTTGCACAATAAAAAGCGTTATGTTTGATGAATCAACTGTAGATTACAAAGGAAATATCAAAATCCCAAAAACCGGAGAAAATTCTAATTCCCATCTAATTCACAAAAGCTTGCTGTTCTCAAATAAAGCTAGCATAAACACATTGCCTTCTCTAGAAATCGAAAACGATAAAGTAAAAGCTGGTCACTCAGCAAGTATCGGAAAACTAGATGAAGATATGATGTTTTACTTACAAAATCGCGGACTAGATACATCTTCAGCAAAAAATTTACTCCTAAAAGGATTCTTGGAAGAAGATATCGAAAATTTCGAGACCAAAGATTTCCTTCACCTAATAAAAAAACAGCTTATAATATAAACCATGTTAGATCCGTTAAAAATAAAAAGGGACTTCCCTATTTTCAAAAGGAAAATAAATAAAAAACCGATTGTATTTTTAGATAACGCCGCAAGTACGGAGAAGCCAAAATGTGTAATTGATGCCATAAAAGACTGCTACGAAAATTATTATGCAAATGTTCATCGTGGAATTTATAACCTATCAGAAGAAACAACATCTGCTTATGAGTCAGCTCGTAAAAAGACAGCAGATTTTATAAACGCTAAATCTGAAAATGAAATTATTTTCACAAGAAATGCGACAGAAGCAATAAATTTAATAGCATATTCTTGGGGAAATACATTTATTAAAAAAGGAGACGAAATAATTTTAAGTGTGATGGAACACCACAGCAATCTTGTCCCATGGCAAGAATTAGCTAAAAGAAAAGGTGCTAAAATACGCGTCATTCCATTAAAAAAAGATTTTACATTAGATTTCGAAGTATACAAAAAACTCATTTCCAAGAAAACAAAGCTTCTCACATTAACCGCGATGTCTAATGTACTCGGCACAATTAATCCAATTAAAAAATTCATAAAAGAAGCCAAAAAGCATAATATAACCGTAATAATAGATGGAGCTCAAAGCGTTCCACATTTAAAGACAGACGTTCAAGATTTAGATTGCGACTTTTTGGCATTCTCAAGCCATAAAATGCTAGGGCCTTCCGGAGTAGGAGTACTCTATGGGACTTCAAAAATTTTAAAAAAAATGCCACCATTTTTATATGGAGGAGACATGATAAAAGAAGTAACTCAATTCAAATCAACATATACAGATATTCCTTGGAAATTTGAAGCAGGAACTCCAAACATAGCAGACGTAATAGCATTTCAAAAAGCCATAGAATATATAGAAAAAATTGGTTTAAAAAACATCGAAGATCACGAAAAAACACTTCTTTCTTACGCAAAAGAAAAATTTTCAAAATACAAACAAGTGCATCTATATTCACCAAAAACAGAAATTTCCGGGGGAATTTTGTCTTTCAATATCAAAGGAATTCATCCTCATGACGCAGCTACAATATTCAACACAGAAAATGTATGCATAAGAGCTAGCCAACATTGCGCTTCTCCTCTAATGAAAGCACTAGGAGTGGGTTCCACAAACAGAATGAGTTTCTACATTTACAATACAAAAGAAGACATCGACAAAGCAGAAATCGCACTAAAAAAAGTACTTAAAATATTCAAAATTTAATATGGATTTATATTCAGAAATTATTTTAGATCACTACAAGCATCCTCATAACAAAGGACTTTTAAAAAAACACACTCACAGAACAAAAGAACTAAATCCATTATGCGGAGATAGCCTAGAAATTGATCTAGAAATAGACAAAAAAGGTAAAATTAAAAACATAGGGATTTCCCCAAAAGGATGTGCAATAAGCACTGCCAGCGCCTCTATTTTTAGCGACTATTTGATTGGAAAAACTCTCAAACAAGTGGAAAAAATTAAAAATGAGGATATAATTAAAATGTTAAATATAGAAATTACTCCAGGCAGATTTAAATGCGCGACTCTCCCACTTATGACAATTAAAAAAATTTTTAATTAAAAATATAAATATTTAACCCTCATTCTATGGACACATCTTCACGTCCTTGGCAGGGCACAGCACTAGCAGTAATCGATATTATCGGAACTGTTTTTGCATTCCTTGGCGGAAAATTGCATTCCTATTTTTACAAGGAATGATTTCTAGCCTATTCGGAGCAGCAACAGAGGCTGCATCTGAAGCAGGAGCAGAGGCTGTAGTTGCAGCAGGTGGATTAATGGGAATGTTAGCAGGATTTAGTGCAGTTATTGGAATAGTATTGATAGCAATTGGTGTTCTTCTTATATTTATGACAAGAGGCGCATTCAAAGGACAAAAATGGTCACCAATAGTTTCAGTTGTATTTGTTGTACTAGGCCTTCTTTCATTAATATCAAACTTCGCAGGAGTAAACGGATCATTAATTTTCAGTCTAGTAGTAAACTTATTTACTCTATACTGTGCAATCATGTGCATAAAATCTCCATACTTCGGTAGCAAAGCTTAAGCTTAAAAAACACATTTTTGTCATTTCGACACCAAAAGACTAGGAAAACTCCTAGTTTTTTGGTATAATATCCTGATATAACCGAATCAAAAATGGCGTCAATAAAAGAAAACGTCACAAGTCAAAGTGGAGACATTACAGATGCAAGTAGTGGAGATGGATCAGGCTTTGCAGAAATAAGTAGAAATATTCTTACAAAGTTTGTATACGTCTTAGAAGCTGCTTTGATTTTAGTTGTCACATATTTTGTTATACGTTGGGTAAAAAGTTATTTTGAAAAAATCGAAACAAAGCATGAACAACAAAAAACAGCACTAAATTTACTTGAAAGAATAACAAGTGGATTCATTTTAGTAGTAGGAGTTACTCTAGCCCTAAAAACTGTAGGATTAGATATGAGCCTACTCGTAAGCGTTGGTCTACTTGGTTTAAGTTATGGGTTAAAAGATGTAATAAAAAACTACGTAGCTGGTATTTTAATATTCTTCAAAGCTCCATTTAAAATTGGAGATATAGTTAAAATTAAAAATTACACAGGAAAAGTAGAAAAAATGGAATTCCAGGCAACAACATTAAAAACATTCGATAACCGCGACATAACAATCTACAACTCCGACATAATGATGCAGTCAATCGCAAATTTTTCAAGATATCCAATGAGAAGAATGGAACTAAATGTTCAGCTCGGATATGGCAGTGACACAACAAAAGCAGTGAATATGTTTACGAAAATATTAGAAAATAATCCTAACGTATTAAAAAATCCTAAATATAGAATTATTTTTACGAAATTTACGGAAACAAGTATAGTTGCCCAATTAAAATTTTGGGTACCAATGCCTTCGAATTTACTTGCAATTAAGTCAGCTATAATTTCAGACATTCATAAAACTTTCGACGAAGAATCAATAATGACTCCGTTCCAAAAATCATATGAATCAGATAATGATTTCAAGCCAAGCGAAGAAAGAAAGAAAAGAACAAAAGAATTTTACAGTAAACCAATTTTCGCAGACATCGTTGCAGCAGCAACACAAGGCCCAGAAGAAATAAATCTTCAAGCAATGGCTCCAGAACTTATAGACGCTGACGAACCAGAAGACATTTAATTTTACCTATAGTTCGTAAACAATAGCGGAATTTTTATACTTTCCTGTGAATTTAAAAATTTTATTATTTCCTGAAGATCATCAATAGATTTTGAAACAATCCTTACGGTATCACCCTGAATTAATGGTTTCACTTTCGGAAAATTATCACGAATCATCTTTGAAATATTTTTCGCATTCTCTTGATCCATAGCTTTAATAAGTTTTATTTCTTGAATAAATCTCATTCCACCTGCAGGTTGAATTTTCTGACGATCAAGAATCTTTGGGGAGACTTTTCTGTTTACCATTTTGCTGACAACAATTCCAACAACAGCTTCGATTTGATATTCATTGGCAGTATTCACTTTTATCATATCTTCAGTAAGTTCAATTTCTATTTTAGAATCCTTTAAATCATATCTATTCGCAACCTCTTTTTTCGCCATCTCTACAGCATTTTTAAGCTCTTGAAAATCAAATTGAACCATAATGTCCATTGAATGATCTGATGCCATATAAATTTTGTTAAGTGACAAAAAGATTATAGCGATTTTTAGAAAAAATGAGAAGAATGGAAAGATTCTTTCATTTCACAAAAGTTTTTGCTAAATTTAAAAAGTAACTTTTAACCTCAGTACTATGAAAAAATTAGCAATTTTGCTAGCAATTATTCTAACGCTAAGCACGCAAGCAAGTGCATCTCTTTTATCAACCCCAGAATTAACAGAGTCATCTTTTACTGACATGGAAGATTACAGCTCATACTACAGATCAATTGAATGGATGGAACAAAACGAAATAGTGTCTGGATATGAAGATGGATCATTTAGAGCAGGCAATTGTGTCACACGTGCAGAATTTCTAAAAATGATGTACAAAACAAAAGACATGGACGTAACTCAAATTACAGTAAACGAAAATCCTTTTAAAGATATTGAAAAAACAGTTTGGTACTCTCCTTATATTCAGTTGGCAAAAGAAAATAAAAGTATAAATGGATACGAAGACGGAACATTCCGTCCAGATCAATGTATAAGCAGAGCAGAAGCAATAAAAATAGCTTCACTCGAATTCAATAACAATAGCATCCCCGAAATAGACTTTTTTTATATTTCCGCAGACAGCTATAGCGATATACCAATAAACAGCTGGTATTACACATATATAGATTATGTGATAAAGGCAAATTTAGTTGGCACAGAGCACACCTTTGATACATATGATTCCGAAACAGGATTAAGTAAATTTCTCCCAACAAATCCAATGACAAGAGGAGAGGCGGCAGAAATGTTCTACAGATTTAGAGCGATGAAAGATAATTCTAAAAATCAGTACGATTATTTCGACGAGCCGGCAATCCCAGAAGAAGATTTATTTTATAACAATTGTTCGAAAGATTCCTTTTCAGAAGCAAAATTAGAATCAAACATTCTAAACGCAATTTCAAAAGATGCATCATTAGTAATAGGAATTGACCACAGTAATTCATCTCAATTAAAAAATGTTGAAAAAATCTTAAGCACTATTACGAAACAAGAATTTTGGAAGACCTTAGCAGAAGAATCTTCTGAATTAAATTTAGCAATTGATAGTAAATGGTCAGCAGCAATGGGAATAACAGTAATTGAAGAAAGTACAGAAGACCCTCAAGTTGTACTAGCAGGAGAATTTGAAAACGCAGATGAATTCGAAAAAATCTTTGGAGACATGGTAGCAAAAGAAATGAACTATTCTACAATTTGTACAAAATTCGAGGGACTAACTTATTGGACAAGTGAAGATAACGATTTTTATTTTGTAAAATACGATGACGTCTTCATAGCAACAAATAACGGAGAAGAATTGGAAAGAGCAATTAATAGACTTCAAAAAAACTCAGGATTTTCTTTTAGCAACAACTTGGATAAAGACAGCCTAGCATATATGTATATTAGTGAAGACATCATTGCCATTCTTGAAAACGAATTAGAAAACGAAATCGATAGCATATATCCAAGCGAACTAACGAAAACTTTAAGTAGCATCGGAAATATATATGGATACATAAAATCAGATTCAGAAGGATTTTTATTCTCAACAGAAGCGGTAATAAAAGACCCGAATGATGAACTGATTAAAAAATACATAAACAGACCTCCTACTTTCGCAAATAAAGTGCCAGGCCAAAATACTCTTCTTTATGCAGAAGATCTCGACCTAGGAATGATTCTAGACATTAAAGATTCCACTTTGGCAGAAACAACTATACTTTCTGAACTAGCAACAGAAATAGGAGTTACAAAAGAAGAATTAAAAAGCCTTCTTTCGGATTCATATGCAATATCTATAACAGATACTGATACAGTAGTTCCTACAATGTCGTTTTATTTAAATTTTTCAGATACAAACAGAGCTACGGCAGATAAAACAGTCCAGACGATTGATAAATGGATTACAGAATGGATTTACGAAACTCCATCCTTAGGGACAGTCAGTGAAGTTTATTTAAAAGACATAATAACAAAATCAACAACATCCCAAGGATTAACAAAAATAACTTTAGACGCAGATAAATTGCCAATAGATTCAAGTGACCCAGAAGAAATAGAAATGGCAACAACAATTAAGAACGAATTAAAAGAAAGTGGAGCAGAACTATATTATGGAATAATAGACGATAACACTTTAGTAATTGCCTTCTATCCAAATTTCGAAACAAAATATGAGACATCTCCATTATCAAACGACTCAACTTTCATTGAAGCAATAGGAAAATTAGGAGAAGTTTACGGAGCAAGATTAACTTTTATAAACATCGATAATATCACTTCATATTTTGTAAAATTAATAAATATTGCTCCAGAAAGCTCATATGAAATTCTAAATACAGAAGACTTAGAGCCAATAAAAGAGATCGCAGGAATGTTCAAATATTTCGTAAGCTCCACTAGTGCTTCCGAAAATTTGATAAACGTAAAAGCATTTTTAAAGGTAGGCAATTAAAGATTTTTGAAAAATCTTTTGCCCAATTCATGTTTTTCGCTTACAATTTAAGAAACCAATAACAATCGTTCCTATGCAACACAAATTCTACGATGTAAAAGCTAAAAAAGCTGTTACAGCAGAGGTGACAAAAAAAGTTACCTACAAGAACAAAAAGACAGGACGCACATCTTATGCTTTCAAAGCAGAGACTTCAGATGGACGCCCTCTAACAGCTTTCGTAAGAGAAGATGTTTTCAATAAAGCGGATATCTAAGACAAATTTCAAATGGCCCGCCATAAAGCGGGCTATTTGCTATACATACTAACAATTTAAAAATGAAAAAGCATATTACAATATTATTGGTTCTAGTCCTGCTCTTAATAATCTTAACAAGCTGTGGCCCGTTAACAAGAAATGGCCTAAAGGGAAATTACAAATGGACAGAAGGAACTGAATCTTTATATAAAAACGTATCATGGACTCCTATAACGAGCACAAAATTATCAGGACTAGTGACTCAAGGAACCATTGAAGAGAAAAAAACAGAGAAATGTATAACCGATTATGAATTGAAATATTTAAGAACAGAAGGGGGTCTTTGTGGAATTGGGTATTGGTTAGAAATAAATGAGAATAATACAATTACAAAAATTGAGTCATTAGAAAAATTAAAAGAGAAATTTGCACCTATAGAAAGTGAGCAAGAAGCCATGTCTTATATAGCAGTTATAAACGGAGGTCTGTCTATAGAAAATAATATTTTAAAAGGAGGAACCGCAAAAATAGAAAATGGATATTTAGTAAACTTAATCCACAACAATACTTTTGGATGCGGACAGCACGAACCAATAGGAGTAGTTTATAAAATCACAACATCTGGAGAAATTTCATCTGTAGCTTTTGAAAAAGAACCATTTTCGTTAAAACCAGAAATATGCGTCGACTAGCTTGTTTTACGCATCCAAGTTAGCCGACCATCTCTACCACTCTTGAAATAAGGATGTCCATATATTGGGAATAAAGCCTTATATTTGATATCCCACAAATGATCTTCAATTTCAAATAAATCATCTTCACTAGTTTTCCAAGAATCTCCAAATCTACGTAAATCAACTCCAGCATACCCTCGAAGAGTAAGATCATCTCTATCTTGAGTCCAATAATTATAATAATAAGGATGATAAGACCTCACTAAATCTTCGACAGTTCTATATTTAGGATCTCTCCACTTTAAATTAGGATCACGAGATTGAGCAATAGCTCCCCATGCTCCCCTTCTCTTAAATGGATAAATCATATGGTCAATATCAGAAGCCTCCATACAAACAAATGTAGGAGAAAATCCATGTTCACCAAGAATTGTAGCTGCCGACAAAACCCCTTCTAAGCAATGCGCTGTCTTATCCCTAGCAACTCTTCTAAAAGATCTTATAGTAGGATTCCCGTCAGTTTCAAAATTATAATCCAGTCCATCTAAAAATTCCTGAACTTCTTCAGGTGTTCTGTATCGATCAATAATTTCTTGTTCTCTTTGTGTAAATTCTACAGGCATATTTTTAAAAACAGGCGTTGTATTATCGACATATTCACCGCCATTGTCAATATGAGCTAAATTGGCAGGCCCAAGAGGATTTGAACCCCTACTTTCAGTTTTGGAGACTGACGTGCTACCATTAACACTATGAGCCTATAAGCGCACTCAAGTATAACAAATTCATTTCAAAAACCAACAGAAAGATTCTTTCAATAAAATACAACCAAAAGACCTTCTTCTATAGTCCTGCCACATAACAATCCCCTCCCTGCTTCTTTCCTAAATCTGCAGGGAATTCTACGAGCTTAGTCGAATCAGATCCAAGCTTAACATCCGAACAACTCATATTCCCATATTTCGCATCAGTCATCTTTATAAAAACACCATACTTAGATCCACTTTTATCAACCAAAACAGTATATCCGCCTTCACAAATAGTCCCAAGAATTGCAGTGCCTTTTATATCAGTCCAAAAAATATTTAAATTTTTAAAATCATCGCTTCCGGCACTAAGAATAGCTGAAATTGGACCAAGAACTTTATCTTTAAACACGCACCCTCCACCAGTAAGATTCCCATTCAAATTCTTTTCTAATAAAATAGCAATTTTTTCAGCTCCATAAATCTTACTTTGATCAGGAACACTTCCTTCAGCAACTTCCTTTATCTCCTCCTTGTCATCGTCTTTATTTTCAGAAACTTTTTCAGGACCAGCAACGGGAGTTTCAATTTTCATATCTTTTACGTCATCTCCTACTTTAATATAAACAACCGATTTTAAGAAATTTTGTCCCTCTTTTACAGTAGAAGTAACTATGTACTCGATCTTAGTAAATTCTTCAACAATCTTTGTAATTCTTTCCATCGTATCAAGAGGAACAATCCCAATTCCAAATGTTCCCATATATCTAATAATAAAACTCAAGAATGTATCGAATTTTAAAATACTAATTTCATAGCCATAAATAGTTTTTACAGCAGACTTTGCGTCATTGAAATATTCCATATTGGCAATCACGTCTTTTCCATAAGCATCAACAAAATCAGGATACAACGCAAAAGCCATTACATTGTCATTAAACATTCCGTAATAAAATTCTAGTTTAGTTTTTGAAATATCAAACCTAGCTTTAACGCTACCAGCCTCAATAAGATTTTTAGGAACTGCGCTCCAGTCCACATAAATTTTCTGAATTCCAGCACCTTCAACAACCTTAACATCTTTTTTAATCATTCCAGGAGCTCCGCCTTGTTCTTTCAATAATACATCTAGCATTACAATAACCTCATCCATATAAGAAGCTATCGCAGAAATTAATTTTTTAGCGCTTTCTTTATATTTATCAGAAACTCGAAGATAAATAGCAAAACCAGGAACAAATGTTCCATTATCATACATAGCAAAAGCATATGGAGAAGCAATTATTCCCTTCAAATCTGCTTTTGGGACTTCTGTAATTTGAGAAAGTTGATCGAGAATAGATCCATAAAAATCATCAGAAGAAATAACACTTCCAATATCAAGCGCCTTCACCGCTGAAGGTTTTTCAAAAGACAATGGGATTTTTGTACAATCTTTTTGCCCAGATGGACCTTCTAAACAATCTTCCTTAACGCTTTCATCTTTTATTTCTTCTGGACCGCTAGAAGAAGGCATTATAAGAGACGATTTAGGATATTCTTTTTTAGGTTTTGCCCTAGAAACTTTCCCAGGCAAAGAACTGTCGTCTCTGGCTATTTTTTCAGGACTATCTGTAATTATTAAAGCAGGATTTTCAGAAGGAATTTCAAGAGAAGGTGGAGCTATATAATCTGGCACTTCAGCAGCCATACTATCTTGGACATCTGTCGGAACATTTTCATTAAGAGAAGGATTTTCCTGTAATTTATCCATCACAGATATAGCCTTGAGTTGCCCAGACATCATTCTAGATAATTCCTCTAGAGTCGCATCAAGAGTAGGCGCCATTTCTGCATACATAATAAGATCTTCCCCAGGGACTTTGTTTATTAAACTAATTTCATTGGCAGGAAAATGCTTGGAAAGAAGATCTATATTATTCTTAAAGACAACTTTAGAAATAATTTTTACTCCATCTTTTTCAGCAACCAAAACGGCAAAAATATTTTTATACAAACTAGCGGGAGAATCTTTCATTAAATCTCTTTCAGCCTGAGAAACAGTAGACAGACTGAGGGCTTGTAATTTTTCCAAATCTAAATACGCATATCCAAGATTTTTCTCAGATAAACTTGCTAAAGAAGTTATGATCATATTACTTTTATCCATACCAGTCCCCTCTTCGAGTCTTTTTATAGCAGAATCTTTATTTTCTTTACTAAAGGTAACAAAAAATAAATTATTTTTATTTACTATATAAACTTGAGGCTTAAGAACAGTCCAACTTTTATAGCCACCTTCTTCAGAAGGAGTTATTCCTTTTGAACTTAATCCGGAAGTTATAATTTGATCAATTTTGTCAGGTTCAGAAAAAGTTCCAGATATAACAATGTCGAGACCTTTTATGCTGGAAATATCTGAACCAGAAAAAGCCATAATAGAATTTGCATCCATTTTTTCAGGAAATTTTACTCCAACTGAAATTTTATAATCACCACTAAAAATATTTTGTAAATTTTCATAAGAAAGTTCTCTAGGAAAATTTTTATTATATTCAACAATAAAACTATCGGGAATTTTTAATCCAGAAAATTTGTTAATAACCCCAGTTATTGCTGCAATCTGATCTTTATCAGTATGATTAAAAGTCATTAGAATTGAAGACTCGGAAGAAATAACCATCTCTGAAGTAATTATTTCTGGAGTCGACTTAAACATGTCAGTAACGAAACATCCATTAAGCACAAAAAGAGAAACTATAAGAAAATTCACTAAAAGAATTTTATAAATTTTCATAGAAAAGATTTTTAATTTTTATAACAAAAAAACTTTAACAAAATTTAACAAGACGCACAAATAGAAACCATGAAAAACAGATCTACTAAAACAGAATACCGATTCTAAAAAGTTTTCTAGTTTGAACCTTTCTTAGTATCTTTCCTCTTATGCTTAACAGTTTTTCTGCATTTAGGGCAGAATTTATTTAACTCTTTAACAATCTCGTCATTTCTTCGTTTGTCATAGTATGTAACTTTATTTGCTGAGTTACATTCTGTGCAATACCAAGTGCAATACTGACTTTTCCCTTTCGCCATATTTAAGTTTTTTAAATAAAAAGCAAAGGAATTTTAGCGTAATTTAGCCTATTGTCAACAAAACATTCGTTTTTTTAAAAAAGTGACCGGGGAGCCTCGCGTTGCACGAGACTCCCCAGGGATACGGATTCCCCTTGGTCACTTGGTCGCTTTAGGCGACCGTGGAGGGAGCCTTCTGGTCCCGCTTGTCGATCACGCGCCGGAAGACGAAGGCCAGGACGGGAGACGCAAGAGCCATCAACCCAACCCAGAGCCACATCGCCTCGGAGTCACGCAGACCTTTTGCGGGGCAGTACGTCGCCAGCAAGTAACCGTAGAGACCACTCATCCCGATCTTGGCAAAGAACATGGGAAGAGCGATCACCGACATGAACGTGCCTTCACGACCCTCAGGTGCAGTAGTAGTCACGTACTCGTTCAGTCGGGGGTACCAGATGGCTTCGCCGATAGAATACAAAACCACGAAGGCCACAGCGGTCCCCATCCCTGCCCCGAAGAGCAAGAAGAAGACAGAAACCGCGGAGATAGTCGCCCCCACGAGAATCGTCCGGAACACTCCGAGACGCACCGCCACGAAAGCCAGTACGGGAGCCAAGAAGATAACCATGCCACTGTTAATGGCATTGATCACTCCCGGACGAGCAGCCTCCCCCATTTCCCTTTCGAAGTAGGACGGGAAGAAGCCATTCAGCGCATTCGTGAGAGCACGAACACCCATGAGCAGAACCAAGAAGAGCAGGAGTCGCCAAAACCTGCTCGCCCTTGCCGTCTCCGCGAAAGGCCGAAACCAGTCCGCGAGAAGGGTTACCCACTTCTTGGGCCGAAGCGGATCCGAGATAGTCCGAACGTCCTTGTTGGGAACGAATCGGATAACCTCGCCTTCATCGGTGACCTTGACCTCACGTACGAACAGCGCGATCACGAACATGATTGCAGTCGCGATGATCGACGTGAAGAAGACCGCCCGATAGCCGGGAAGATGAACGCTGCCGAAGGAACCGAAGTCGAGACTCAGCCCCTCTTTCCCCCACAGACTCTTGGCGTAGTCCGAGAAGGAAGCAGCCACGAATGCCCCCACGTTCAGCATCGAATGGAACAGGCTGAAAGCGTAGGGCCGGCTCTTCTTGTTGGTGTAACGCTTGAGTCCAGTCGCCAGAACGGGCAGTCCGAGGGCCTGGCCCACGGGCATGAGCCCGAACAAGGCGAGAAAGACAAAAGCGTTGCTAGGAGCGAATGTGAGCACAACTCGGCTGAAGAGCAGAAGAGCGGTCCCAATGACCAGACTCTTCTTCACACCGAGCTTGTCCACCATCACACCAACAACCATCGTGTAGACGCCGATGAGGGTCACGAACAGACCGTAGGCCCAGCCCGCTTCCGTGTCGGACAACCCGAGGTCGCCGTTGAGGAAACGAACCAGAACAATGGCCGTCGCGAAAAACGCGTACGCCTCCAGCATCTTGATGGTCAGAGCCATCCACAGTTCACGCGGAGGATCGCGCAGAGACTTCACGCCCCTGCGGAAAGAGTTGAGCACCGTCGCCATGCTGCCGAATCGAACGTTTTCGCTACTCATTGTAAAACCCTCCAAGGCTTGTTGGTTGAAGAAAAGACTCCCAAGTTTGTGCCAGGGGAATCCTTCCCTTTTGGAAGACCCGTTACTCGCCGTTGTCGACTAAGTACAAGCACTCCAAAAAAGGGATGTCCTAGCACAAACAATTCAGTTTTCAAAGATCGCTCGATTTTATTCAATCAAGGAGAGAAATTTTAGCTTTTGTAAAATATTTTGTATATAGAATTTCCACGTTCATAAAACCTTTAGCACGTTGACTTTTAAAATCATCGTGATATAAATATCATCCAAATTTTTATAATAACCATTATTGGAAAAAAATTTTTCAGACATGGAAGATATTTACAAAGAACTCCATAACGGAGAAATGCCTGCATGTCTTAAAGGAAGTTGTCCGATGCCATGTTGTACAAAACACAATATATCGGTAACAGGAGACCAAGTAGATTTTCAAACTCTTCTTTGGGATCAAAGAGAAGCTGACTTTCAGTTAGCACAAGGACTATCAGAAACTGGAGCAGTTATCCACAAAGTCACAAATACAAGACTTCAGGTTCCAGGCAAAAAATTTCCAGACCAAGGTCTTTTTCTATTAGCAAATTGTCAAAAAAAAGATGGCTCATGTAGATTAGAAGGACGAAAACCAATTGCTTGTAATATATATCCATTTTCAGCAGATACGGATCACCCATTGGCAGTGACATGTCCTAGCGTAATAGAAATAGCAAAAGATCAAACTGTATTAGATAGAATAATGATAGTAAGAAGGATTCTAGGGTTTGATGACAATTCGACATGGGCAGCAAATGTTAAAAGTATAGCCAATAGTTTAGAACAAATAAGAGACCTCAATGTACAATTCGGATCTCATGATTATAGATAAATTCATATGAATGAATCCATGTTAAAAACATTGGAAGAAGCCTATGAAATAATGGGCGATGGTCAAATGGCCGGATGTCTTGGAAAAGTTTGCCCCTCTACATGCTGTGTAAGTAAAACAGCAGAATGTATAGGAGGAGAATTGGTAACTGGAAAAGCTCGCCTACTTGGGAAACCTGAAATTTATTACCAAGATCAAATATTTACTCCATCAATACAAGATTTAGACGTAAGAATAAACGTAGGCCTAATAAGAGGATCTGATCATTCTCATCTAATTTATTTACTAGACAACTGTCAAAATTCAGATGGAAGTTGTAAATTACAAAGCCGAAAACCTCTTCGTTGCAGAATGTTTCCTTTTAGTTTAAATCCAGCCCATCCTATAGATTCAGGATGCCTAAAAATAGAAGAAATTTGCAGTGATCCAGCCTTAATAGAAAAAATTACAAGAGTACGCAAACTTTTAGGAGTCGACTAACAATTATAATCTGGAGCCGCAGACCGGAGTTGAACCGGTGACTTACTCCTTACCATGGAGTTACTCTACCAACTGAGTTACTGCGGCACAAAATAAATTCGTGACGTACTTTAACTAAATGCATTTTTTTACGCAAGATTTTACCATGTCCATTTGACAAAAACTGACTATTTTGATTAAATCCTCCTCTAAGTTTTAATATAAGATATGTCTAAAACAGAATCGCAAAGCGAACCAATCGGCGAAGAACAAAAAATTCCTATATTAAGGCGTCTTGCGTTATCGGCATGCAAAAAAAAATTTTCTGCACGAGAAGATTTAATTAATGCAATTAAAGATTTCGTTACCGCATTAAATGAAGTAAAAGTTAAATTTGGTACCCCTGGAAGAATTTACGAAAGAATTCAAAGAATAAGAAATGACAGAGAAAGCAATATAGTCGCAAACCTATGGGGCCATGCAAATGTAAAAGAACTTGGCGATGGCCCGGAAGTCGATCCATTCAACGAAAATCCAGTATACTTAATCTCAAGACTTCTTGAAAAAATAACAACACTTTTAAAAGACACATCGCTAAAATCAGAATCTCTTCGAAACGCAGTGATAGAATGTATTGCCGCAGCACAAATAGAAAACAACAGATATTTCGCAAAAAAAATAATAATGAAAATGAAGAAAGCCCAATAGATTTAATGGGAATCCTTCACGAGATAGGATTTCTAAATTATTTAGAAGAAATTATTTTCATAGAAAGCGCAGAAGAAATGCCTACTCATATATTAGCGTTAACAGCACTTTTTAGAGATAGTTGCTGCTTAACTATAAAGCCTTAATTAAAAAATCTTCTAAAAGTTTATAATTCAACAACAATAGAATCCGTTTTTGAAGCATTCAAAATAAGTTTCGCAACACCTTTTCGAATAAAAGCAGCGATAGCTGATAAAGCTTTAGCTACAACTCTTTCTTGGTGTTCACTCGGAAGAGACTTAGAAGAAAATTCTGTATAATAAAGACCAGCCACTCTAGCGTCTACGATCTCTTGAGGATCAAGTCTCACTTCTCGTCCAGATTGATCAACTGCTGCAACAGTAGCATCAGCGAAAGATCCTCCATTAAGATAATCTACTATTACAGACTCTCCAAGCTCTATTTCAGGACCCTTAACTTCTCTCTCATCACCTAATTTTTCATCATCGCCAGGCGATGAAAGGTCTTTCATATATTTAATTTAACTTCCAGGGCCAATATTGTAGGCACTTTATTTCAAAAGTCAATATAAGGTTGCTATTTTTTGGCACCTAAAATTGTAAAAAAACATATAAACCTTTAGCATTGATAAGGAACTCCACTCACATCTAAATTTCCGAATGCTCTTCTTACTTGTTCTCTAGTGACATCCGCCTGGGCTATTTGTCCATGAGAAGTAACTGAATGCAACGCTCCTCTAATAACAAATTCAACTATTTGATCTAAATTTCCATCTACGTCAGATGCAAATTTAGCTAAAGCTTCTGGAGACATTTCTCTCAAAGTTTTTAAAAGTTGAGTTGCAAGTTGACCTGGCAAATTAGCTTCCTGTAATTTACCAACCAAACTTCCAGGAGCAAATAAAAGACCAAGTGCGGCATCTTCTCCAATCCTATCTACCTGCTCAGGAGTAAACGTATCTTTAACCGGATCAACTACATCTGCAGCATTTGCAACTAGTTCAGAAGGTCGAACTTCTTCATCCCCCTCTTGAGTTCCCATGTTTATAATTGTTAAAAAAATTTTTGCTAGGCCTTTAATAAACCATCAGTTAAATCAAAAATAAAATTTTCTTAAACAGAAGTACGTCAATACTCAAAAAATATAAATAAAATCAACATAAAACACCCCTATCGGAAGTCCACCACTTATTAAATATATTTACCAAATCGATACCAAAAAGGGCCCCCTCCATCGGAAGGGACCCTTCAATTCAATCTTTTTATTTCTTTTCTAGTATCTTTTTGACTCCACTATGTCGTCGAGATCTCAGTACTGACCCCCATGATCCCAAAGTGGGTGCTCTCATCTCCAAGCAATGCGAGGAGAAATCATTTTGAGCTCCCTTAAGGTAGTTGATAGAGAGAGTAGATAAGATTCTAACTAACATAATAGAGCGTCTACATATTATATAAATACAAACCCTTTGTAAAGGGCTTGCATAAGCCAATACAGTAAACACTCACCCCCCATAGAACGCGTATTAATCCGCCTATACACCACTATACCTATGTACCCAAAAGTAAAACTGAACTAACGATATCGTGTAGATAGCTCATAACAAAGCCAAAAATTGAAAACCCAATTATTCTTTCCAGAATAAAAACATCAATCAGAATTATTGCAATAAAATATTTAGTCCCAGAATAAAGAAATCTCTCATATTTTTGATGCAACCTTGATGGCAAAAATAATCCCAAAATTTTCGAACCATCAAGTGGAGGAAATGGAAAAAGATTAAAAATTCCCAAGAAAATACTCACATGAAAAATCATCTGAACAAACAAAAGTAGAATCGGGTGCAAATATCCACCGAAATATTTCCAAATCAAAGCCATTATAAAAGATAAAAGAAAATTTGAAACCGGTCCAGCTAAGGCAGTAAGAGCATTGTCTCTAATAGGATGTTTGAAATTTGCAGGATTTACAGGAACAGGTTTCCCCCATCCAATACTTTGAGTAATAAGAAAAACAATACTCCCAACTAAATCTAAATGACGAATAGGATTTAAGCTTAAACGTCCTCGTAATTTTGCGGTTGGATCTCCTAAGTAATAAGCTACAAAAGCATGAGCTGCTTCATGAAAAGTAAGAGTAAAAACTAAAGCAACTACCAAGTATCCAAATTGAACAAATCCATTTAAACTAAAATCCATAAAAAAAATTTAAGTGTCATTCTGATCCGCCACAGCAGATTTCAGAATCTTTATACCATAAGTTGCGATTGCTTCGCTACTAATCTAAAATAGGCACACGAAATTATATTCTTGCATAAAGATATTAGATACGAAGCAGCAGGAAAATTTTTCGACAACATGGAGAGATCGCATAGTGGCCGAGTGCGCTCGCTTGGAAAGCGGGTATCTGCGTAAGCGGATCGGGGGTTCGAATCCCCCTCTCTCCGCCAAGTTTTACATTCAGCGAAATTGAAATATGTTGCCTCGGCGCAAAGCGCCTCGGCATGGTATTTTTCCGCAATTTTGAAGGCCGGAATGAAATCCAAAACCAAAGCGCGGTCGG
>Ga0172374_1000323_pt1 | contig 37075 bp, 36 predicted proteins | sample LakKiv3m_FD_114536 | JGI IMG/M metagenome (GOLD analysis project Ga0172374, IMG submission 114536) | Freshwater microbial communities from Kabuno Bay, South-Kivu, Congo - kab_092012_10.3m | ecosystem: Environmental > Aquatic > Freshwater > Lake | place: Democratic Republic of the Congo... | reverse complement strand
TCTGCATCTTGGATTAAAACAATATCGCCACTGGCGTGCTTTAGGCCGCTGCGGATCGCTGCCCCTTTGCCACGATTTTCTGGGTGATAAACAATCTTAATTTCCTTATGAAGAGAAAATCTTTGCTTAATGATTGAGCCGGTTTTATCAGAAGAAAAATCTTCGACGATAATGATCTCTTTTTCCATGCCGATCGAAACATTTTTAACCGAGTCGATCACTTTTTCGATGTTTTTTTCCTCGTTATAAGCTGGAATAATAATTGATAGTTTCATTTTTTTATTTGATAACAAAGTAAGTTTTTTCCAAATCTTCTTGGATAATGGAGAAATATTTTTCTAGATCACTTTTAGGGAAGTTGGGCCAGGGGGTTTTTTCAATTTTGTTAAAAGCAATGTATCGCATTTTGTTGGCCCTCATAAATCTTACTAAGTCCTCCGCTGAACGAATTTGGCTTTCAATGATGCTCCAATCAACAAAACCAACCGGCGCATAAAACAAATTATGAAAGTTAACTGTCATAATTTTTTCATTCGGCCTAAGGTTTTTAGCGAAAAATCCATTAAGGTCATAAAAATTATACCAAACGTTGCCAATATATTTTTCTAAATACTCGGATCTGGTGATTTTACTTTGGGCTAGGTCTAATGGGCGTTGGAAGTTTTTAATACTCAAATTAAAATTATAGATAAGACCCCAAGCAATCAGAATTATTACCCCGATCTTAAACCAGAACGATTTGATCTCTGTGATTACCCAGCCTACCATGATAGCCATTAACGGCAAAGCCACCATAAGGTAGCGTGGCTCCCAAACTGGTAAAATGCTCCAAAAAAGGAAAAAAAGGAAAAAAACTACGATTACAGGTAAAATCAAGGGATTCTTTTTGACCTTTGTTATTGGCAAAAGAAAAATTAGGCCGAAGACTGGCGTAAAAGCGTAGACCAATGCCCACCAAAGAAGATACAAAATTTTCGTCGGCCAGATATTTATCATCCAGTCACGATAATTATTCGCGCCTCGGATCCACTCGTAAAAAGCCGAATCTTGAATCGAAAAAACCGGATAAACGGGATTACCGGTCGCTAAATATGCATTTAAAAAATAAACCATTGGGACGGCCAAAATAATTACTGCAGCTGCAATAAAATCGCGCCATTGTTGTTTCCAATCAATCTTAAAAATCAAAACCAAACCTAACACTAAAGTGATCATGGCGCCGTAGAGCTTGCTGGCCAGATTAAGGCCTAAGAAAATTACTGTTAAATAAAGATAAGTTTTTCGACGGGTTTTAAAATAGCCGAGAGCGCTCCAAATTGCGCCAGAAACGTAAAAACAGACAATTAGGTCGATATAGGCTGTGCCCGATAAGTGCGAAACAATTAAAAGCGCGTAGCAGGCTAGACTCAACCAAACCGATAACAAACGCGAAAAAAATAGGCGCAGAATTTGATAATTGAAAATTGCCCACATTATTCCATATGACAAATGAATTATCTTGGCCAGCGCCCCCGTCATATCAAAACCCAAACTCCATCCGTAGAGCATTTCCGCAAGCCGCGGCATGGCTGAGTAATAAAAAAGGTTGCCAGGAATAAAATGGACGTAATGATCAGAAAGATAAATTTTGGGGATGGCGAGGTGATACCAAAGCGCGTCAAATTCTTTTTCCGGAGCAAAGGCGCCAATGATATTTAGACTGATGAAAATCAAAAACAATATTAATGGAATAAATAGTAGCTTTTCCTGTTTAAATATTTGGGGCAGTTTTTTGACGAACTGGATTAAGTCCAAAGTAAACTTTGTTCTTGCCAGATAAATTGCTAAAAGAATCAGCCATAACAGTCCGGTAGCCCAAAAAACTTGCTTATACCAAAGACCAGCAAGCCCTAGGAAAAAAATTATAAAGCTTAAAGTGCCCCAACTGATTCCCCATACAAGACAAATTTTAGTTAAAAAATTAAGACGCATATACTTCTTTGTAAACTTGGATCGTTTCTCTGGCGGTTTTCTCCCAAGAAAATTTCTGAGCCTGGATCAAGCCCTTGTGTCGGAGATCAGATAATTTTTTGGGGTTAGAAAGCACTTTAACAATACTTTCAGCCCAAAGTTTTTCATCTTGTAATGTCAGCATAATGCCGGCGTCCCCCACAACTTCAGGAATTGAGGAGTTTTTCGCCGCAATTACTGGCGTACCGCAACTCATCGCTTCTAAAGGCGGGAAGCCAAACCCTTCATAAAGCGAAGGGAAACAAAATAAATCGGCTGCATTATATAGGATTGGTAAATCTTCATCTGGGACGTAACCCGGCAGTATCACGCGGTCTTCTAAATGTAGTTCTTGGATTAACTTAAATAAATCTTCGTAATACCAGCCTTTTTTGCCAGTTAAAACTAGGTTGTGAGTAATTTGGCCGGTCTTTATTGCTTCATAAAATGCTCTTACTAAAAATGGTAAATTTTTTCTTGGCTCTAATGTGCCGACGTCTAAGATAAATTTTGCGCCGGTATTATACTTATTCTTGATGGCGGCAATTTTGCCAGTATCAACAATAGGGTGAAATTCTTTCCCAACTGCTGAGTGGATAACCACAATTTTCTCTTCCGGGATTTTCAACAAAGACATGATATCCCTTTTGGTATTGAAAGATATGGCAATGATTTTATCGGCTTTGCCATAGGTTAGCGGCATCCATTTAGAGAAATAGAAACGCGAACCCTGAGGGATATTTTTTGGGAAAAAGTGCGAAATAAGATCATGAATCGTTATAACAATTTTCCCGCGGTAAAATAATGGGGCGGAAAAACAAGGTTGATGCAAGATGTCTACTCTGGTTGAATTTGCTTTTCCGGGAAAAGTCCATTGGTCCCAGATTAGTCTTTGCGGCGTCGAAAGGTCTTTTTCAGAGTCCGGCGCGATTAGGAAATACTCATTCTCAGTATCCACTTTTTGCAGACTTTCAACTAAATTTTTTACATAAAAACCGAACCCGCTTTTTTGGCCAAGGGTGGTTTGAGTGTCAATTGCTATTTTCATTTTAAACTCCGACTATAATTTACTCCGTCAATAATAGCTTTGTACATTATTTTAAACATTTTTAAATCTTTCCTTTTTAAGCCAGAACCAAGCGCCCAAATAAATTCTCTCACAAAGCATAAAGGAAACAAAATTTTAGGATAATTTTTTAGATAAAATACCACAAAATTACGAACAAGCCAATAGCGAAACTGATAAATATCCTGAGCACGGTTTCCCCCGCGGGAAGCTTGAAGATGTTTTAGAACTGCCTTTGGCTCAAAAATCGCCCTGTGCCCAGCTCGCTTTATTCTTAAACAAAAATCTGTTTCTTCCATGTGGGCATTGCCTTTGTATATTTCGCTAAAGCCACCAACTTCGAAAAAGATTTTTTTTCTGACTGACATGTTGCCACCTGGCGCGTGGTCAATCACGGCCGGGCAAACTGAGTCAAAATGAGTTATCTCTTTTAATCCCCAATATTTTAACTTGCCCACCTCTGGATAAGTGGGTTGTTCTGAACCATATACCACTCGCCCGCCGACCATGCCGATCTTTGGGTCAGTAAAATGCACAAAGTGTTGGCTAATAAAATCTGTATTCTGAATTTCGATATCGTCGTCTAAAAAAAGTAAAATATCTCCATTTGCCTTTTTGGCACCCGTATTTCTAGCCAAAGGCGAGCTCTTCTCTTCTTGATAAATATATATGATTGATGGATTCTGTATTAGAAATTTTTTCAGTTCGGGTGAGACCGTTTCTGTTTGGTCTACGACGATAATTTCAAAATAAGGATATTTTTGCGTTGATAAGTTCCTGAGCGTGTTAATAAGCACATCTTGGCGAAGCAAGGTTGGAATAACAACCGAAACTTTAAGATTCATTGTCGCCCCCGGCTCGCGGCAAAAGGCTTTTGATTATTTTCGCGTCAAAAAGCTTAACTAGCCATCCGGCTGAAAAATAAATCATGAAACCCGCGAGCGAGGCTAAAATCACATTCCAATGAATCAAGAAGTAAAGCCCAACGGCCATGGCGATGCCCGCTAAGATCACCTTGGGAATAACGCGATAGCTCAAACGGAATTGCAGATAACGATGCGATAAAATAATCCACCAGATAAACATCATCACAACCGTAATGCAGGCGATGACGGCACTGGCTAAATAACTAAAACGCGGCACAAAAATAATGTTTAATGCCAGATTGATAATGGTAATAATAACCATGGGCATAATTTGGCTAGCTTGACGGTTAATTACCGTGAGAATGTTAGAAAAAATATAGAGCAGGAAGCTAACCGCCACATAAAAAGCAAGTATCACGAGGATTGCTGGTGCCGTTATGGCTTGGTTGTGAAGACTGACAGTGGAGGTATTTAAATATTCTTGACCTGCAATCAGATTGATAATCGGCCGAGCTAGAACCATGAGCCAAACCATAATAGGCATGGCGATGATTACTAGAAAATCAAAGGCTTTTTGGATCGAGCTTGAGAGTCTCTCATCACCAGCGTGGTAATAACGTGTTAAAATCGGGAAAACATTGCCAATAAAGATAGCGGGGATAACAGTGGCAATTTCTAGAATTTTAAAGGGCACACCATAGATTCCGACATCAAGCGGTCCCTTTATTAGAGATAAAATGACCGTATCGATCTTAAAATGGACTACGCCAATAATGGAAAGTAAAGCTAGAGGAAAACTGTCTTTAAAAATAATTTTCCAAAATGGTCGATCAAAGGCGAATCGGAAATGAACATATTTTGATCCCCAATAGTAATTTATTAAAACATTGATAAAGTTACCAATGATATAAACCGTTAAAATTGCTTCGAAACTATTTTGGTTAAAAATTAGCCAAAGAACGCCTGCTAAAATTATTGTCCGACCGATTATCTCACTAATAACTGCTTTATACATTTCCAGTTGGCTTTGGAATAGACCGATATAGGTCGCGTTCAAGCTCATCCAAAACCAACTAGCGGCAATTAGGGCGATGCCCACTTTCAATGTCCAGCTATATTGGGGGATTAAGAAACCGATAACGATTGAAAGACTAAAAACAACCAGACCAAAGATTACTTTGAGCGTGATAACATTATTGAGAATATGTTCTTTGAGAGCATTAGGCTTAGATAATTCTCTTACTAAAACCCAAAAAAAGCCAAAGTCAGCCAATACGGCCCAGAATGAAACGTAAGCAAAAATGGTCGTATAATTACCATATCCGGCTACGCCAAGATATCTAGTTAAGTAGCCGATTGTTACCAAAGAAACCGCTGTAACTATAACCTTGCCGACGATTTGAACAATTGTGCTGAAAGCGACTCTGCGTGTTAGACTCATGATGAATAAAAAATTTTACAATAGGGCCGTTTAATCTGGCTCCAGCTTACCATATTTAAGGTAAGAAGACAATTTATTTCTTGGCTACAACTATATATTTGCCATAAGCTGAGAACAAATGTGTTAGCCAGCTTCGCCAGGGTCGCGGGCGCTTAAAGAGAACTGTTTTTGTTTGAATTTTCAACTCTTGGGCAAAAAGCGATGATAATTCCGCGGGCGTCAAGGGCGCGACAATAGTGTTAGGTGATATTTCCCATTTGGGCGCTCGAATACCAATTTTAGAGTTTATTCTTGATAAGTGATAAATCAGTTTACAGATAAAAGCTGATTTATTAGTTAGTTCCTCAATCAAAACTATGCCTTCGGGTCGGAGCAATCTTTTGATTTCTTTTAGCGCTTTCAGTTGATTTGCGCGTGTTTCGGCCAGGTTTTGTCCGATTAAATGGTGCAACACATCACGCATAACTAAAACATCAAAAGAGCTGTTAGGCAGGTTGCTATCTAGAACCGAGCCATTGATAAATTTTATTTTTTTGAGAACCTGGTTTCTCTCATAGCCTGCCACAATTTCAATATTGGTTAGGTTGCTATGATGGCAGATATTATCAATAGCAGCTAAAAGTTGACCGGCGGCCCCGCCGAACTCACCAATTTCCAACTTTTTTTTAACGGGTTGAGCCGCATACCATTTATTAAAAAGTTCTATTAGAGGAGATTTGCCAGCGGTCTTGCTTTTTGAGTAGTGTTCGATTTGCTCAGTAAATAATTTTTCAACTGTTGGATCTTGCATTAGATTATAGTAGGTCGTTAATTAAATTTGGCGCGCCTAGCAGGACTTGAACCTGCGACCTACAGATCCGCAATCTGTCGCTCTATCCGCTGAGCTATAGGCGCCTAGTTTATACTAAGTAAAGCAATGTGGCGGAGAGTAGAGGATTCGAACCTCTGTGGCGGGTTTTATCCCACCGACGGTTTAGCAAACCGTTCCCTTAAGCCACTCGGGCAACTCTCCTTTATCTCGAGCTGTACTTCGAATTAATGAGAAGTATGTCGAGAGATTTCCCCTTTTATTAATCTTTCTTTTTTATCCCTCCTCCAATCTTTTAAGACAATTTCTTCTTTTCTGGCCTCACTCTGGTTATATCCATCTTGATAATATACCATTTTTACTGGTTTCCTTTGCGCAGTGTAGCGTGCCGCTCTTCCACTTTGGTGCAATTGAAGACGTTTTTCAAAGTCATTAGTAATACCAGTATAATAAGTGTTATCTGAACATTGCAAAATATATACACACCAATCTCTTTTACTATCCATAATGGTTCTCGACTATACTCGAACTAAAGCGGGACACGTCGGTCTAGAACTATTATATCCCTTCGACTCGCATTGCTCGCTCAGGACATTCGACAAGTTCCTGGCTGACGCCATGAGTCTGTCGAATGGCGGTGTCTATTTGAAAAAATCCGAACTGATTTTGCGCGCGATTGGCTCGGTGGGCGGAATTCCCCCCGAACCCCCCTTCCGCCCGCCTTGCCTTGAAGCGGAAGCGAAAAGGACGATTTCAAGTTTTCCGTTCCGCTTTTAGCGGAACTCCGAGCTTCGCCCAGTTCGGCGGTAAATTCTTTTTTACAAATTTTAAGATATCCAATCCATTACTTGAAAAAATACTGTATTGTCGTCTGGTAAAATATATTTTCTACCTCCGCTCCCGCAAAGTGGCCCACAGGTATATCCGTAAGTTTCAACTTTAATTTTATTGAGATAAACGTTTTTGCTTTTATCGTATAAAGTATATTTGCCAGTTTTTAATAAATCAGCTACTCGATATTCTATTCGCGATTGCAGTTCCCTTGTTGCATTGCTAATTTCTATTTTATCTTTACTCTTTGATTGTTCTTCGATAAACGATAGCAACTCCTGATCTGAATTTATATTGGGATGTTTTTTTATCCATTGTCTTAAATTTGTTTCGAAGTCATTTAATCCGAAACTGATAACAACTCGCTCTGTTTCAAATACAATCGTTTTAGAATCCAATGGCTGAGACAGATTAACAACTTTGATATCCGACCTATTTTCTGTATGAAATTTCCCTTTTTCATACTTAATAAAAACCACTCCGCCAATTATTAAAATGATGACTAATATACCTACTGCAATAATAATTTTTTTAAACATAAGTTTATTTTAATTTATTAAATTTTCTATTGAAACATCTAACGCTTTGGCGATTTTCGCCATAGTCTGAACGCTTGGCTTATTAACCGTTCCGCTTTCGACCTTCATAAGCGTTGTATATTTAATATCCGCTTTCTTGGCTAAATCGTCTTGCGTTAAGCCAAGCTTATTGCGTAATCTCTTTATATTTTCACTGATTGTTTTTCCACTTGTCATATAAATAAAGTTTTAGTAGTATAGTAGTATATGAGAATTTTATCTCTAATGTAATACTACCAAATAAAATGAATTTAATCAATAAAAATTCTAAAAGCCCGCTTCTGGCGTTTTGCTTTGCAAAACAAAGACAAAAAATTCAATTTTGCGCCTAAAATCGGCTGGCGAGCCCTCGCAGAGGGCGAGCCAACAAACGCATTTCCTAACTGGCGGGACATCGTAAACAATGTCAGAACTATCATACAACAAAATCAGGAATATATCTATATTCCTGATGTAGCTTCGGCTGTTGCTTAGCCTTCTTGTTCTAAAATTCCCTTCTCGGTTAAAAACGAAACCCAATCAATTCCTTGCTCTTCAAGCATTGTAGCCGCATTATTGAGAGCGTCATCAAATTCCATAGAAGCAAGGTCGGCACAATCCTCTTCAGAAAGGACTTCTCGGCAAGCCTCAACCAACTCTTGAGTTGTCGGTTCGGTTGATTCTTGCTCATTTTTATCTTGACCAGTCGGTTCTTGTTCCATAGCGTTCTCCTCTCAAAAATTAGCCAATTGTTTTTGGTAAATCGTCTATACCTTGAAACTCTTTAACCACAATAGATTGGATTTTACGCTTTAGCTCTGGATTAACATAAGTAATAGACATCTCTTTTGCTCCGCCAATGCTCTCACAATTATCTTCTATCAGAATATCAGGTTTAACTCTTTCAACTACATCTTTATACGATTCGTCATTTTGCCTGTAAAAAATTTGACCTTCTGGGAATCCGTATCTTTCCAAGACACGCTTATCTTTTTCAACATCAGCTGCTTCTTCGTGAGAACTTAGATATAAGATTTCATTTCCTTGCTCTCGCCAACCAGTCATCTTTTTAACAGCTTTACCAATCGGCACATAATTTTCGTAATCAAATACGGAAGGCTCACGATTTATACTTTGTTGAACTCTTTCGTCTCTGCTACGACCTAATCCGCTTTTGTGCATTATGAGCGTGCCGTGTAAAAAAATTAAAATTTTCTTATTCATATCTTAAATCTATCAAAAATAACTTAACTTTTCAAGGTTGGAACTTTTTCCATACTCGCTATCCCGAGACCCCCCACCACCCCTTGCGTAAAAATCGGTTTTGACTATATCCACGCTTACAAAGTGCACACCAAATTTTTAATACCCCCCCCTAAAAAATCGGTTTGGAGAGATTGCGCTTTGGTCGGTTATTTTTAGTTAGTTTTAGCGGCTTTGATTTGGTTAAGTTTTATTAAGGTTTTAAGGAAAAACCACTCAAGGTTAATCAAGGTTAAATCGCTTGAGTTTACTTGAGGATAAATTACTTAACTTTACTTAACTTTTCCAGAGAAAAATGCATAGGTTTACATAGGTATTTTATGTGGCCTTGTGTGGATTCTTAAAACCTGTCCTCGGTAAAGTATTCCACACTTAAAGCGTGCTTTATAAAATTGGCGGCGGGTCTATTTGGGGGCGTTAAACCATTTTTCAAATTCGGTATCCTCGTTGTATTTCAATTCTAAAGCCAATTTTCTTAAATCTTCTCTTTGAGTTTCGGAATATTTTTCGGGTTGTGATAACGAATCTATATAGTGAAAAATAATAAACAATTTATTTTTAATAACGCTATCCGTATCGGCAGTTTTATTTAATTGATTTTGCACCTTGTTTTTTTGTTCTTCTAAAGAGTTTTTTTTCATAGTTTGATTGTTTTGTTATTTTATTATGTGTATAATTAAATTAAAAGTTCCACCCCGTTGACAAGAGCCCTCGGGCTCTTCCCGCAAGGGATAGATGGGGTGGTCATCTTTTATAATCATAGTATGTGGTGCTCCCTCTCGCGAAAACATCAAAACAACTTTTGATTTTGTTTTTTATCTCATCATATGGGCGACCTTCATCCCTTTCTGCTTTGACATAGACAGCCCAGCCGCAATAGTCAGCTAATTGGCAGTTAATATCGCAAGCCGTATTGTGAAAATAAATATAAAATGGTTTTTGAAATTGCAATTTTAGATATTGCTTAAGGCTCTTCAATACATATCCTCGCTTGTTCTCCGTGAAGACTGAACCCAAAACAACTACGATTTTTTCAATAGAATCAATATTGCGATGACGATTAAAAATATACTGAAGAAGGATTTGTGATATTTTGTGATATAGTTTCTCTTCTGAATGTTTGGTCAGAATCTTTACCCCTCCATTTTCATCGGGAATAAATTTATTTTCAAGATATAAAGAAGGATTGGCCTTATTTTTTTGAGCAATGACACAATCAACATCAAAATCATCAATCCTTTTAATATAACTGAAAACCGAATCCCGAACCGCTTGCTTATCTTCTGTAGCGTGAAAAAACTCTTGGTCAATACCACTTCTTAGCAATCTATATCTCAATTCCAGAAAACACTTCCTCGCATTTAATGGTTTCACGGTGGAAATTGATGTCAATACAAAATAATTAGTGCCTTTAGGCGAAAAGTCAAAATTTCCAGATTCATCTATAAAAATATAAAGCGTTTTATTAGATTCATCCATAAGATAATTATAGAACAAAAAAAATTAGTTAACTATCTTTAATTTTTAGGATTTCTTGATTCTTCCAGTGCCAGTATTATAACGCTAATAATATAACAGACAGAACAGCAGACAGAACACCAACGAGCGAAATGCCACCCAAAATCATTGTCAAAAAAGCGAGAAATCTTCCTCTTTCGTTCGTTTTTTTGATTTGTAAAAAAGCGGTTAAGCCGATGAAAAAGCTTGCGGCTGTGATAATACCAAATATACCACTTATTTGTTGAAGCAATACACTTACAACCCAAACCAAGGCACCAATCCACGCCAACTGGTTTAATTTTTTGTTTTTCGTTTCATCCCTTTTTTCTTGTTCCATTTTGGCCTCCATTATATTTAATTATTGATTTGTTTACTATTTAATAAAAGTTTTTAGTTGGTTAGAATTTCGTGATAAATCTATTTGAACCCAAGAATCGTATTTATTATGTGATTTTAGGATTTGTTTTTCTTCCTCAAATATTTGGTCATCAAACCATAAAAAATCATTATTAAAATCAATCGCTTCAGTTTTCCAAGTATCCCAATTTGTGGTTTTTATTTTTTTAAGGATTTCAATCGTTTCAGGATTAAAAAATCTCTTCAACATTTCAATGGTGTAATTAGAATCACCTTTGCAGTGAGTCGTTAGCCAGTATACATCATAATTTTCAACCAAATACCTGATAAACTCGTCAGCATAATTTGCGACCTGCTTATCGTTGGCCAAGATAACGCCATCAATATCTAAATATGCCTTCATTTTACTTTGCTCCTGTCGTGACTAACTTATAACTATCAACAATTTTTCCCAATCATCGCTTAATTTCATTTGATGGATCAGAAACAAATTTATCAAACTGATGATAGCCATTCTATAAATAAAAAATTTTATAATCTTCTCCAGTAATATCTTTAACAATTTTGGTAAGTGCGGCTATTTCATGGGTGTTTCTTAAATATTTAAAAGATTCTTCATCTCCAGTAAGAAATAAGGCGTTACCAGACAGTTTTCTCGGTTTTATTTTTCCTACAATTATTATATTTGCAAGAAGAGGTCTCTTTTTGCGTAATTCTTCTATGACATTTTCCCAAACCCCGTTTTTGATTAACTCCTCGGCATCTACTTGATTATTTTCTAATTTTTTTTGGTAATAATTATTGAGATGCTTAATAGCATTTTTTCGCTGAATTAAAAATCCGACAAAATGAAAGATTAAACTTAATAATAACGACGAGACGAGAATAAACCAATGAAATCTAATCAATGCTATTAAAGCCATTAAAAGAAGAAACCAACCCGCATAGTCTAATATCTTATGAAGTAGTGTGTATTTTCTGGGATCATACAAAGCAAGCAGGGAATCTCTTGTTTTATCGTCCAGTTCGTCTAAATTTACATTAAAATCCTCGCTTAATTTTTGAAGATTTTTTTGGGATACTGAAAATTTATGATGTGTTTGATTACTTCCGGATGTCATTTTCTCCTCTAATTTTTAATCTTTCAATCTAAAAATAAAAATTGATAACACTAAAAATACTGCAACTATCAAATCTGTAACAACCCAAAAATTTCGTCCAAAATAAAAAGGGATGAAAGGATTGAAAATCACAGCCAAACAACCATATATCCAAGTCCATTTTTCTTGTTCTGCTTTATATGCCAGCCAAGCTATGTATGCCATTGAAGCGAAAACAACAAATCTTAGTAAAGTAAAAAAGCCGTACGGCCAGCCATCAAATACTGCCAAAAATAAAAAAATAACTGAAATAAGAATGAGGATTTTTTTCTTTTTATTATTGTTCATTTTTCAAGCTAAAATATTATTCTTATCAAGTTGAACAACTCTGTTGCCAGTTTTTTATATTATTTACTTGATTATCATAAGTCGTTTTTAAGATGCCAGTGATATTTAAATGGTGAGTTTTGGCCGCCCTGAGAACGCCACCGAAATCAGTACCTGCAAGCCCACGAGATGCCAGATCTCTTGAGATCTGCTCTCTTTCTTGGGCATATCGGGAATTTTCTGATTGCAAATCAAAGTCATAATCAGCCTTTAGATCATCTAGTTCTTTTTGATATGAATCTACGCACCCTTGAATCTCTTCTGAAGATTTTTCTTTTGTTGTTGATGGATAAGTGATATTTGAGTCCTCGGCAGAATAATTTGTAGTAGGCGCAGTATATTGAGTATAGATAGAATCTTGCGTTGGCTTATATTCCGGTATTTGAAAATTTGTATAGTTTAGATCAACCGTTGTCGCTTGATTAGGTTTAATTGTTTTCTTAGCCAAAATGATTATTGTTTTATTCCCTATTGTCGCAATCCCAACAGAGTCGTGATTAACCGATAAAAGATCATTATTGTTATTGTTCTTAAAAAAATTGAGTGCTTCGCAAGGGGTTGGAGCCAAAAAAACACCAAACTTCCTCGCGTTGTTTTCAGTGTAGATAACAGAGGCGGTTTTAACGTATTTTTCTTGCCAGGCGGTTATGCTTTTCAGTTCACTATAGTCAGCCCCCTGATTCTTTACCATTTCGGCAAGTAGAGCTTCCTGATATTTACTAAGAGCTGGGTATTCCGTGAAAGCAGGCAATTTTTTACTGATTCTATATTCATTAATGAGAGCCAAAATATTTTTTGAACTGTTTTCTGGATATTTACAAATCTGGCTTGTGGCGGAATTAACCATTTTTTCGCCTGACGATTTAGGTGGACGGTAGGTAACTCCAATCAAAACACAACTAACAACCAAAAAGCCGATAATAGAAAAAACGATAATTAATATTCTTTTGAGTAAACTCGGCTTTTTATGCTTAAAATTTGGTATGTGCCGCCAGAAATTATTTTCTTTCATAAAAATGGTCTCCCGAACCACGGCAATCCTTTCGGACTGTCTCACACCCTTTCGGATGTGAACCTACGCGAATAAGTGCGGTCGGAAGACCGTCTTTATTTCGCGTAGGATTTTGTGCCGTGCCTTATTGCTAAGGTTTAGGTGTTAAATAAAGTACAAAACTAATTTCATTTTCCCATAAATTTACATATAAGACAAGACGGGTATGGTATAGTTAAGACAGCACTAAATTACAATTACAATGGAAAATTCAAAATCAATAATTAAACCTAAAACTTTAGAAATCATTTCAAGGAAAATCGGAGATTTTGACTCCGGATCAAATCTTGTTGAATTTCTGAAAAATTGTGGCGTAGATGAAAAGTTAATCAATTCTTCGGATACCAAATGGCGAATGGTCTACAGCGTCTTATTTGCTTTAGCGACCTCGGATAAGCCTCAAGGCCATAAATTACTTTTCAAGATTATAGAAGAGTCGGTTCATCCTTTAACGCATGGCGGAGATGGAGCAACTGCCGAAAAACTAACCAAGGAATTTAACAACATTCTTAAATACGATAATTTTGAAATTAACAATGGGGTTTTATGGCAACAGACCGATCTTAATGATATTTGGATTGATAAAGACGACAATACCCACGAACCTGAATGTTACGCTATTTATCCAAATGTGATAGATGAATTATATGTATTTTGGTATGAGCTCATTAAGCTCGTAAAATTTTACGACAAAAATAAGGAAAATATTGATAGTTCCCTAAACGAATTATATTTTGAACTAATCAAAGAAATTGAAAATAAAATCCATTCCGGAAAATGTGGGAGTTTGGTCAAAGAATATAACCGTCCTTTTAATAACATTATTGGCTGTGAATATGAGAAGAATGAACCGGTTAATAAAATCCTTGTAAATCTTTATGGCTTTTTGGGAAAAATTACCGAAACAGATTGCCCAACTAAAGAAGGCATCGCTAAAGTAAAAGAAGAACGCAAGGATTTGATCGGCAGGATTGATAAATATATTTTAAAAAACCAGCTAAAGCCGCCTGTATCCCCCAAAAACACTGAAGATAATATACAAAAGATTCAACTTGTCAGCGGTAGCGAAATAGAAATTGGAGGTTTACGAGATGGACTCAAATCAATCGTTCAGAAGGGCAAAGAAGATAATAAGCCAAAATTTCCGTATAAGCTACCTGCCGGCACAGTTTGGGAAAATTTTATATTAAAATTTGTAGACGATGAGAATATCCAGATTCAAGTTAGACAATTCCAACACATAGCAAATTACAAAGATATAGTCTCGTATGGAAAAGGTAAAAAAATTCCAAAGCCAAGTGTTCTATGGGACTTCTTGAAAGTTTTAGCTCAGCTTGGAGGAGAAATATCAATAAAAGATAAGAAGAGAAGAAACCAATACAAAAAACAAAAAGAGCTATTATCCGAATGTTTCCGGAGTTATTTTTCAATAGATTATGACCTTTTCTATCCATATTATTCAGCTGAAGGCAAAGAAAGCAAAAGCTATAAAATTAAGGTTACTCTAATCCCACTCCCTGAACAATCGCAAGATGATGAAGATGAAGAAAAAGATGATTTAGGAATTGCCGAGGAATATAAAAAACAGACGCCATTAGTTTACGAGGATAATTAGCGCGAAATAAACTTTATAGATTTTTTATCGCGATACCTTCCGTACAGGGAGGTTTTTTTGTTTTTGGAGAAAAAGCGTGAAATTCGCCATTTATAAGTGAGAGCACAAAAAATTACTAAGGATTATATGACCAAAAAATTACAATCAGACAATTATATGGATTACTTAACTACTTTTGATTTAGGCGTTGCCGCTTGTTTGGTAACTACAGGCTTTGAGATTTCATCTTTAGATAAAACCAACCCTCGCAAAGTTCAATTCATCTTTCGCCGAGAAATCGGAATTGAAAAGGTCGTAGATGAATACTGGGCTGACCATTTAGATGTTAAAGCGAGGGCTTTTTTTGACAATATCAAAATGTTAAAAAACAGAATTTATTCGGAGTAAATAATGCTGTCGGACGAGAGTATTAAAAAATTTCAAGCACTTTACAAAAACCGCTTCGGTGAAGAAATCAGTCGTGAAGAAGCTTACGAGCAAGGTGTTAAACTCCGCCGACTTGTTGAAATAGTTTACCAACCAATGACGAAAGAAGAACTTAAAGAATTACAATCTCGCCGCCGAGAAACTGGCGACCTATAATAAGTATTTTGACACTATAAAAAAGGAAGATATGCAATCAAATGAATCACCAAATTTAGTAGAGAAATGTCCGAGATTTTCTTCTTGCGATGTCCCAAAATGCCCATTGGATTTTTCAATGTCTAAAAGGGTGCGATATAACGACGAGCCAGTTTGCACGATGTCTATCAAGATTTTGAAGAAAATCGCAGGCCAATGTCGCCGATTATTGCCTTGGATTGATAAATTGAACAGTCAATCGGCTCGCCGTCATAAGAACGCCGCTATAAGCTCGGCTAAGTCCAAAGTATTGAAGAGAACCAATACTTACCAATGAAAGACGACAAAATGTATGCGAAGACCCCAGTAAGCAATCATTTAACCAGTAGGATTTAATAAAATAAGCCATTAAATATAAGGAAATTATAATGACATTACAAACAATTACAATTAAAGACTATTTAACCAAAAAAGGGATTCAATTTCGTGAAATTGGAAAAGAACTTGTAGCCCATTGCCTGTTTGATGAATGCGATAAGAACAGCAAAGAAAACGAAGCTCATCTTTATTTTGATTCAGAAACCGGACAATACGAATGCAAAAAATGCGGTGAAAAAGGAAACATTGTAACTTTAGCAAAACATTTGGGCGATACGATTCAAGATATCGCACTCAACCCACACAATCCACTGAAAGCCACCAAGTTTGACGATGAGCTGGTTAAAGATTGCCATCAAGCTATGCCGGAGCGGATTCGTCAATATCTCAAAGCCAGAGGCCTCACAGATGCCGTTATAGACGACCATAAGCTCGGCTGGGGCAAGTTTTACGACAAATGCTGGATTACAATTCCCATTCCCGACATAAACGGCGATTTTAAGTTTTTCAAATTGCGACAAGATCCGAATGTCGGTAACGATAAAATGACTTATCCCAAAGGCATAGAAGCCGAACTTTACGGCTACGACACGCTCAATGACGATATGGGATTCGTTGTTATCAGCGAAGGTGAATTAGACCGGCTGGCCTTACTTTCAATTGCAATGCCGGCGGTAACTTCAACTCACGGCGCAATGACCTTTAAGCCGGAATGGGCGGAAAAGTTAGCAAAGGTTGGCAAAGTTTATCTTTGTTTTGATAACGACGAAGCCGGCCGAAACGGGTCGCTACGAGTAGCCGAAATGCTTAAAGATATTGTCAGCGAACTATTCATTATTGCTCTACCGCCAGAAGCCGGCGAAGGTGGAGATGTTACCGATTTTCTAATCAAACTTAAAGGAAATCCTGATGATTTACTCTATAAATATGCTAAAAAATACACCGAGAAAACAAATCGGATAAAACAGATTGAAAAGCCCAATCGCGAAGTTAGTATTGAAGAATGGCAAGAAATAATAAAAAACAATTTTCCAGAACTCTTATTCCCAGCTGAAATCGGGCTTTCCATTATTTCTCAAATTCTCATTAAAGAGATAACTAATCCGTTTGCTTTGGTTTTAGTTGATGTTCCTTCATCCGGTAAAACCATTACTATTAACTTTTTCTCCGAAATTAGCGAACTAACCTATGCGAGCGATAAATTTACCCCCGCCTCTTTTTTGTCTAATGCTTCCAATGTTAAAAAAGAAGACCTGCCAAAAATAGACCTCTTGCCACGGCTAAGGTATAAAATGTTTTTAATTCGGGACTTAGCAACCATCTTCGCAAAAAGAGATGATGATTTGACAGATTGTTTAGGCACATTAACGCGAGCGTTAGACGGAGAAGGATTAAATAGCGATAGCGGCATACACGGTCAGAGATTTTATGTTGGCGAATATCTATTTATGATTTTGGCTGGTTCAACCCCGATACCGCCGAGAGTTTGGAAAATGATGGGAAATCTCGGCTCACGCCTCTTTTTTCTTAATATGGGTGTCAAGGAAAAAACTGAAGAAGAATTAGCCGAACAACTAACTACCGTTGCCTATAAAGAAAAAGAGAAGGCCTGCCGAATGGCTACAAGAGGTTATCTTTATACTCTTTGGCATAAACACCCGGAAGGTGTTGACTGGGACAAAACCGCCGACAAACAAGAATATAAAATTATTATTGTTCGCTGTGCTCAACTCCTCGCTAAGTTACGAGGCGTAATCAATGTTTGGAAAGATAAATCGGAAGATGGTGAAGTCTATGACTATACTCAACCGGTTATTGAAAAGCCGGATCGTATCAACCAATTGTTCTATAACCTATGCCGAGGCCACGCATTGGTTTGTGGCCGAACTCAAATAAATCAAGATGATTTGCGCTTGATTATTGAACTGGCTATTGATAGCGCTCCGACTATAAGAGCGCAACTATTTAGGAAATTACTGGAAAATGATGGGCAGATGATGACAAACGAAGCGATGAAAGCCCTAAATTGTTCTCGGACAACAGCGTTAAAACAAATGGAATCGTTAAAGATTTTGGGGCTGGGATATTTAGTTCCAGATGATTCTGAAAAAATTGGAGAAGAAAAAACCTTGTATCTGGTTGATAAATTTAGCTGGTTTTTAAGCGATGAATGTAAAAAAATCAGAGGCATACCAATAACAGACAAAGAATTAGACCAAGACACGATGTCAGATTTAGTTTAGCGATTATCGATAAAGCAAATCTGACGCTGTGCAACGGAAAGGACATTATGAATAAAATCTCAAGACCGCCTCCAAAATGAGAGCGATAAGAAGCATACTATTACCATTAGTAAAATAATAAAAACTACAGGAGTGAATTATGCAAAAAAATCTAAGGCAACAAATAAAGGACAGGATATCTGAAGTAGCACTTGATAACCCTCTTATTTTTGATCGTTATTTCGGCGCAGGTAGAATCGCTAAGAAAACAAGAAGAATAAAAGAGATAGACGAGACAATAAGTCGGCTTACCCGAGAAAGAAAAATTGTCGTCCGTAAGTTGAAAATTTTTAAAAAAAGTTTGTCTATGGGCTTATCGGCAATGCAATTTTATCGCTGTTGTGAAGAAAATCAAATTAGAAACGAGAAAATAAATTCTATTAAAATGAATAATGAAATAGAGCGGCTCAGAAGACAAAGGATGATACTTGTAAGCCATACGAACAAATTAAGAAGGGGTTGGTTTCCTTTGAGAGCACCAGCTCAATTTTATCATTGTAGCCATCGTTTTGTTGACAACGAAAAATAGTGTATAATGTAAATGTAGCCCAATAGTCGCATATAAATCCACGAGTTTTTTGATAGATTTCTGCCCTTATAGGGGCGGTCTGCCAGAAACCTATCCCTCGTGGATAAGCGACTGGGCTACCAGACCGTCCCTTTAAGTTATGAAACAAGAAAATTCCCCCAAAATTAGATACTTTCTTTATGCGAGAAAGTCGTCGGAAGGCGAAGACAGGCAAATTCAATCTATTCCTGACCAAATCAAAGACCTGAAAGAACTCGCCCAGCGTTTGAATTTGGATATTAAAAAGATTTATACCGAGACTAAATCGGCTAAGAAACCCAACAATCGCCCTGTGTTTGAGGAGATGATGAGCCGAATTGAAAAAGGAGAAGCAGAAGGCGTTTTATGCTGGCAGATAAACCGATTGTCTCGTAATCCAGTTGATAGTGGAAGAATAAGTTGGGATTTACAAGAAAACATTATTAAATCAATTCAAACTATGGACAGACAATATCTCCCAGATGATAATGTTATTTTGTTTAGTGTGGAGAGTGGAACGGCAAATCAATTTATCATAGACCTTAGAAAAAATGTTAAGAGAGGCCAAAAATCTAAACTTGAGAAAGGTTGGTTACCTGCTTTTGTAGCCCAAGGTTACCTAAATAGCAAGTTTAAAGAGAAGGGCGAAAATGATATTCTTGTAGACCCAGAGCGTTTTCCCTTAATTAGAAAAATGTGGGATTTAATGCTTACTGGCAATTACACCCCTCCCAAAATTCTCAAAATCGCCAACGACGAATGGGGCTATAGAACCAGAAAAACAAAACGAAGCGGTGGCAATCCATTGTCCAGAAGCGGAATTTATAGAATTTTTACCAACATTTTCTATACTGGGATAATTGATTACTCTGGTGTTCAATGGGGAGGTAAACACAAACCAATGGTTACATTAGAAGAATATGACAGAGTGCAAATGCTTCTTGGCCGAAAAGGAAAACCCAGACCAAAAAATCATCAATTTGCCTTTACTGGTTTTATTCGTTGCGAGGAGTGCGGTTGCTTATATACTGCCGAGACTAAAACAAAATTGATTAAGAGCACTGGCGAAATTAAGAATTATACCTATTATCACTGCACCCACAAGAGAACTGACATTGAGTGCTCCCAGAGGAAATCAATGAAAGATAATGATTTACAGCTCAAAGCAGAAAAGAAAATAGAGGAATTAACAATCTTACCAGAGTTTTTGGATTGGGCGTTAGAAGATTTAAACCAAGATAACGATAAAGAAATTGAAGATAGAACGAAAATAGCCGAATCGCAAAACAAAGCTATAGCTCAAGCTCAAAAGGATTTAGACGAACTAACCAAGATGAGGTATCGCCTGTTGATTGATGATGAAGCCTTTATTAAAGAACGAGATGACCTCAAGTTGCACATTACTCAATTAAAGAGTAAGCGACAACAGACAGAAGAACGAGCCGACCAATGGCTTGAACTTACACAAAAAACTTTTAACTTTGCCACATACGCTCGCAAAGCTTTTATAAAAGGTGGGTTAGAAACGAAGAAAGAAATCCTGATGACATTGGGTAAAATTATTACAATTAAGGATGGAGAACTTAATATTGAAACTAATAAATGGCTTGTTCCGATTAAAGACGGCTACTCTACTTTAGAAACGGAATACGAAGGGTTAGAACTAAGTAAATCAAAGGCTCTAACAGATATAAATGATACACAAAAAGAGGCTTTAGCCTCCATTCGTGCACGGTGGCGGAGAGGGTGGGATTCGAACCCACGAGACCCTTGCAGGCCTACCGGTTTTCAAGACCAGCGCACTCAACCACTATGCGACCTCTCCACGACTCCGTCATGATATGATTGTTGTAAGATCGAATAAGCCGATCTCTCCACATTAAAGATTATGATAACTGATTTGCTACCTCTGCACCAATTCTAACACTTTCCTCTTGCAATTTCAACCAGATTAGGCCATAATAACATGTTGCATATATCAAGTAGCTAAATGTGGTATTTTTAAAGTATGCGATTAGCGATCCTAATTCCCGCTTATAACGAAGAGAAGATGCTGGCCCGGGTAATTCAGACACTCCCCAAGAAATTTTCCGGTATCACGCACCAAGAAGTCATTGTGGTAAACGATGGCTCTATTGATGCTACCCGCGAAATTGCTTTAAAGCACAGAGTGACTGTAGTTTCTCACTGGCTTAATCGTGGGCTGGGCGGTGCCCTGGGCACTGGTTTTGAATATGTACGTCGTCATAACTTTGACATTTTGGTCACTTTTGACGCTGACGGGCAACATCATCCCGAAGATATTGATCCGGTTATCCGCCCAATTATCAAGAAAAAAGCGGACGTGGTGGTCGGATCACGATTTATAACCAAAAAAGGTAATATGCCATGGTACCGAAGAATGGGTACTTTCGGTATGAATATTATCACCTATGCTTTGTTTTGGGTCTGGACCACAGACTCGCAATCAGGTCTTCGAGCCTTTTCACGGCACGCTATTAGAGAAATAACGCTAAAATCAAACAAAATGGAGGTTTCTTCAGAATTTTTTAATGAAATTCAAACTAAGAACCTAAAAATGATCGAGGCACCGATCCGTTCAATATATACTAGCTACTCACTGAATAAGGGTTTGAAAAACATCGAGGGCGTGAGGATCTTATTTAAATTAATTTCCCATCGTTTATTTGGTAAATAATTATGCATGACTATTTAATCAATCTTTGGCAAAGCATCTGGCCCTTATCTCCAATCAAGATTTTGTTTTCAGTCTTCGCGCTTTTTGCTTGGTCCAGAGCGGTTTTACGTTTCCGCGCCAAGCAAATGAATCAAAAAGAATTAGCGTTTTGGTCCTTCCTGTGGCTCGCTATGATTGTAGTGGTGCTGATACCAGAAAAGACTACTACACTAGCCGAGCTCCTAGGCATGGAGCGTGGTTTTGATGCCATGACTTTTATTGCGATTATCGCATTATTCTACTCGGTATATCGGCTTTATATAAAAAGTAACGAAGTGGACCAAGAAATTACTAGAATTGTACGTGAAACAGCCTTAAGACTAGATGTCAAAAAGGGCCAAGCCAAAAGGTCAAAAAGGAAAACCAAATGAGAATTCTTTTAATCACTGAATGGTTTCCTCCCATCAAAGGGGCAGCGGCGAAACGCACACAAATGATGGCAAAAAGCCTCCAGGCGCAGGGCCACAAAGTTACAATTTTAACTAGCTTCCCCTCTTACCCGACCGGTATATTACCTAAAAAATACCATTGGAAAATCTGGCGTTGGGAAAAATCCGATAGTCTAAACATTTTACGTGTTTGGGAACTTCCAATCGCCAATAACGGAACTATCAAAAGAATTTTGCGGGAGCTGTCCTTCTTCTTAACAAGTGTTACGGCAGCAATAATTTTACCAGTCTACGACGCTGTAATCGTCAGTTCGCCATCATTTTCAAGCGGATTGTCAGGCCTTGCCGCCCGTCGTGAAAAATGCAAGTTTTATTTTGACGTACGTGATCTTTGGCCAGATTCTCTAATAAGTCTAGGGATTCTTAAACCAGGTTTATTCTTAGACATTTTGAAGGGCCTGGAATCATTATTTTATCGGCGCGCTCATAAAGTTTTGGTCGCTACTCCGGGGATCCGCAAACATTTATTCTTAGAGGGTGTCCCATTGAATAAAATTGAAGTTATTCTAAATGGCGCTAACACAGAGCTTTTTAAGCCTAAAAAAGTTGTTCGGCCGGCCGAGTTTAAACCCGATGACTTTGTTATAACTTATGTCGGCAACCACAGCCGAATGTATGATCTCGCCAACGTATTGAAAACGGCGGTAATTTTGGAAAAAAATTCAAAAATTAGGTTCCTGCTGGTTGGAGAAGGCGAAACCAAAGCAGAACTACAAGATGCGGCGCAGAAGCTAAAGTTATCTAATATTGTTTTTTATGACGAGAAATCGTTAGGGGAAATTGCAGAAATTCTACAATGGAGCAATGTCGGCCTAATTGTTTTAAATGGAACTCGAATCGCTCAAGAGACTGTACCTAGTAAACTTGCCGAGTATCTGGCTTCAGGTCTTCCCGTGGTTGCGACCATTGGTTACGATGTTAAAAAAATCTTAGAAAAAAATCACGCGGGCTTAATTTGCGAGCCGGGAAATCCGCAGGTTTTAGCTAAAAATATTTTAAAACTCTACCGCAATAAAACAATGCGACAGGAAATGAGTAAAAACGCTCGTCTTTTAGCGATTAAAATGTTCTCTGAAAAGAAGTTCGCTGAAAAATTAAATAAGGTTATTTAAATTATCTCAAAGAATAAGTAACATTGACTGAGATAGTAATATCGTTTTCGCCAGGCTCGATCGCATTGACAGGGGCTCCTCCGGCTGCGCTTTTTAGGTCTGCTGCGGATTCAGCGGCAAACACGGGATAGTAAATCCCGCCGGAAGGTTGTTCCTCGATACTAACGACTTTACCGATTTTGGCGCCACTCGCTAGAGCAAGTTTTTCCGCCTTTTCTTTAGCGTTCTTAACCGCAGATTCACGGGCTTGATCCTCTAAGCTTTTTAGCATCTCATCAGAAAAAGTCAGCTGTGGACCGTAAACAGAATTGGCGCCAGCCGGAGTCAGGGCGCCCAGAATTTCGTCAGCTTTAGCCATGTCTCTCACGGTGATAGTCGCCATAGCACGGCCATAATAGCCCGTAACAGCCATATTCCCTTGATAGTCATATTTAGGTGAGGTGGAAACAGCCTGAGTTTGGATGTCTTTGTCGGCCACGCCTTTATCTTTGACTGCCTGAATGATCTTTTCTAGCTTTATTGTTGCTTCCGTTTGTGCTTCGTTGGCAGTTGCCTTTGTGACCTCCACGCCAGCGGTAATTTTTGAGACATCGGGCACGCCCTTAGTCTTGCCTTCAGCCGTCACATTAATGGTGCGATTGGTCCCTTTCCATGGTTGCCAAACGGCAATGCCCACACCAATGACGGCTACAAACAAAATTAGGACTAAGATTTGCCAAAACTTCATGGCTTATCCTTTCTATGAATTAAATTTATAAATAACCGCGTCGCCGCTAAATATTTTTTCAAAATTGTCGGGGTAGCGATCAAAAAAGGCCTGGTTCTGATCGGGTGCATCAGTTAAAAGAATATAATCGACTTTAGCCTTAACTAAAAGAGCCAAGGCATCTTCGATATTAATTTGCTCTTCATCGTCATAAATTTTTTGAGTTTTGAGGAGAAGTTTTTTTCGGGGATAAGCAACCATATATTGGTCTAAAAGAATGGGGAAACTATTAACAACCGTGCCCGGGACTAAGAAAACTGATTTAACTGGTAAATTGGTTTTTACAAAATCCATCATGGCCTGCCCGCCGATACCTTCGGTCACATTCTCCAAATGGCTTTCGCCAGTACGAAAATCTTGGAAGCTAACTTGCGCAGTAATAAAAGATTTTTGCCAAGCTGTTTTAGCATAATCCCAGCCGTATGAATAAGTCGTACCAAACAAAATTACCATCAAAGCGACCAGTATAGACGAGGCCATTAACCTATTTTTAGGTTCAGCCAATTGGAAAAATTTATCAATTTTGGGCTTTCGCCACCTTAAGAGCATGCATCCAATTGTTACAACAGCCAAGGCGCCAATCGCCCAGAGATAATAGGCGTTAAACCAGTTATCAACCGGCTTAGAAAAAAGCCAATCATAGGCTTTGGCTGCGGTTTGGAACTTAATCTGTGCCCAAACCAGAGCTAAAAGCCCAAGAATAAAAATAAAGTTGGCAATTCGTTGCCATAATTTAGGTAATAGGTTTAATAATTGATCAACTAATAGAATTATAAAACCGCAGATTAGACCAAAGATAAGAAAGTGCCAAATAATACTGCCAAATATGCGGTTTACAAAAATATAACCAAAAACTCTAACCAGGAAATGGCTGATAGGAGAGAAAAACGTTGCAACTAAAAATAAAAACATAACCGCGAAAAAGAGGACTGCCCGTTGTTTACGGATAAACAATATGGTGGGCGTAAATAGCACGAGGGCCCATTTGCCATAATAAGTTAATTTATTAAAGGCAATATAGCGGAGTTTTCGTGGGTCGTTGGCGTTCCAAAGTTCAACTAAGACTTCACTTAAAAGATGGCTCTTGATTTCGATAAAGGCTAAAAACGGCAGAAAAATTACTAAGTTCGCGCCTAAAGCCATAGCAATTTTGACTAGGGTCGACTTAAAATCTGGGGAGCGCCAGGCAGCAACCAGCCATAACAAGCCAAACAAACCCACCATAATCATAAAGTAAAGGTATTGAGTAATATGAATATTGGCCATTAAAAGAGCGAAAATTACCAAGATACCTAAGATTTTGAGATTACCAAATTTTTGGGCTGGATTACTCTGGACCGATGAGCCAAAGATATATTTAACGAATATAGCCACGGCTAAAGGCAAAAGTAAATAGTTGTTCAGGGTGTCGGGCAGGGGTATCACCGTAAAAAGATAGCCGGTATTCCAGTTGAAAATGTAATTTAAAAATATAGCGATGGTCACAAAGGTGACAAAGCGGTTTTTAAAAATTATTTCTGCCAGCCAGTACCAAGTTAAAATGGCAAAAATGGAAAGAGGGATACAAACAGTCTTCCAGACGAGAAAAGGATCGCTATTAACCAGCCTGGTCAGAAAGCCTAGAAAAATATGCCATATTGGCAGGCCATAAGCTACATGAATAGTGTTGCTCTTAATAAATGAAAGTGCATTGGGCGAGAGAGAGCTCCCCTCAAATGCTTTGCGCATGATCGCCAGGTGAAAATTAGCATCTCCGCCGCGGAATAGCGAGCCTTGGATTCCGACTCCGATTACTACGACAGCCGCGATTATGATCACGATTAGATAGCCTAAATTGCTGGCCTTAAAAAAACTTTTCCAATCGCACGAACAACAATTTTTTGTCTCCTTCTGACGGCGCCAGTCTAAGACCAAGGAACCGGTAATAAGCATAAAAATCAGCGTTAAATAAAAATATTCTAAAAAGAAAACGCTCCAGCCAAAAATCATGCCAATAGTGCAAACAACTAAGACAAAAATTAGGCCGAGGATCAGTTGAAACATTATTTTGCTTAATTCGTCCCCGGGCTCAATTCTCAACAGGCGCGCGAGCGCAAAACCGGGGGCTAACAAAAAAATAAAAAATGCCAAGGTTAAGCTCCACGGCGTCATGGCCATGGTTTGGTTGATAATCAAAACAGCCGCGACCGAAATGATCATGGCGAGGTAACTAAGTACTAACCATTTTCTAGCCTGGATGGCTTTAATCATTCTCGATACTTTCTAGCCCGACAAATGGGTGGCTGGTCGCCGGGCGCGAATGAATAATCTGACTGGATTAGCCTTGTATCAATTTGATAGATTTGCACCGTTTCTATGCTTTGATCTCCGAGCGGATAGGTTTTTTCGAAAATTAGCGTGAAATATTGTGGCGCTAAACTAAAGCCCAATTGTGGCAGTTTATTGGGATCACCGGTCAAAAGCAGGTACTCGACTTTGTAGTAAGACAAACAAGCAAATTTTTCGGCCATAGGTGTATCGGTTCGATAAAGATTCGTTAGTTCCTTATCTGGTTGCCATACACCTGGCCAAGAAGACATGTAAACGTCGGCAAGCTGCGAAAGATCGCGATAGCCACTAGACGCCTCAAAAATGGGACGTTTTGGCAAATTATTTTTAACAAAAGCTAAAACCTCATCTCCACCGATGTCTTCGGTTTGAGCGGCCTTAGCAGTCATGTCCGGTATAGCTTGGAAAAATTGACCGGTTGCGGCTTGTTTTGCCAAATTCCTGGCGAGCAAGGGTCGGGCATCCGCAGTAAACCAAAAGATTAAGATAATTGCTAGAATGAAAGTTAAAAGTAAATTCTTCGGCGACTGGAGAGTAAAGAAGCCATCGGATTTACGTATTTTTTGCCAAATGATCAAAACTAAAGCTATAACCAAAAGACAAACACTAACCCAAACGAAATTTTTCTCCATTAATCGGCTACCATTTGGACCGAATATCGCCCGGTAGGTGCTGGTTAGCCAGTTCAATTTGTATTCAAAGGTTAGAAGCGCAATAGCGGTGGCGGCGATGATGATATTGAAAATCAGCTTGGTTCGATCTGATTTGATAAAATTGACCAAATGGTCGAGCAGTAGAATTATAAAGCCTCCGATTAGGCCTAAAACGCCGAAGTACCAGACCAAATTTGAAAACATGCGCCTGACTAAAACAAAACTTAATTTTAAACTAATAAATTCACGAAGCGGCTCAAAATAATAAACTAAAGGCGTGATCACCATAATGACTGTTAGAAACAAAATTTTGGGATTGCGGCTCCAGAAAAGTAGCGTGAGAGGCAAAAGAACGAATGATAGTTTCATTAATGGTTCGTAGTCTTTAAACGCACCGTAAATGAGAATTAAACGCGAGGTGGCAAACCACGCCAAACTGTCGCTTAAGACATGGTATTGGCTTTGGAGAAAAATAAGAAAAGGAATAAAAAAGACGATTGGGACGATAATAAGCCAGACAAGACGCTTTAAGGTTTCTTTGTAATTTGCACTGCGCCAGAAGATTAGGGCATAAACAACGCTATAGGCGCCCATCATAAAGAAAAAATAGACGTATTGGGTCGAATGAATGATGGCCGCTAAAAATAGGAGGAGTGTTGTTAGCCCTAATATTTTCCAATCTAAAATTTTTTTGTCAATAAAATAAAAAGCCAAGGCTACACTCATGGGCAGAATAAATAGTTTGCAAATTGTGTCCGGCACCGCGAAATTCGCTAAAAGATAGGCGTTATTAGCTAAACTGGTGATTAGAAGAATGGAAACTGCTAAAATCGCGAGAAGCTTAAGGTTAAATATCTTTTGGAAAACCCAACCCCAAGCTAGCGTAGCGATAACGGTCATAGCCACGATAATTTCATCCCACAGACTAGCAATACTTAAATGAAAAACCTTCGCCAAGAAGCCTAGCCAGACGAGCCAAACTGGATAAGCATATTGGACTTGCGGTTGATTTTTAAGAAAAGCGAGCTCGGCGATGCCGAACGGGCCGCCATCAACCACCTTGCGGATGATGCTAAGATGGTAGGTCGGGTCGCCACTAAAATTTGCGCCCACCAAGTTAATGGTCAAAAGAATAACGACCAGAAGTACCAAAGGGACTAAATAAATCAGGTTTTCCAGGCAGAAAATCTCTTTTGCGGAAATATTAGTTTGGATTAACGCTTGGTGGCGTAAGTCAAAAATTAAGGCGCTAATGAACAAAACTAGCCATAAGGTCGCATAAGAGATAATCAAAATATTAATATTGGCATGAAAAACAACGGCAAACCAACAAATTAAAAGATTCGCAACAAAACCTACGCCTAGATAGATCATCCACGTTTCGTAACGGCTCTCCCCCGCCTCTATTTTGAGCAATCGAGCCAAAGAAAAGCCGGGCAAATATATTAAAAAGAGAACGCCAATAACTAAAGTGAGCGGTGTGGTGGCAAAGAATAGACTAACTAAAAAAAATAGTCCCCAAATTAGAAATAAAGAATAATTGCCAAAACGTTTAAGTAAGGCCATTTAAATTAATTATACGATAAAATTTTATAAAATATAATCCTGAAAACCTTGGGTCTGATTAGGTGGGCAATATGCCGGATAGTCAGCGTTAATCGCCGGCTTATTTAACTGGTAAATATTACGTTCGCCCTCGTACAGCTTGATAAAATATTGGGGGTAAGCGTCAAAGACAATTTCGCCCTCTTTAGGCGGCTTCACTAGAAGATAATCGATTTTGTAACGGTGCAGAATTTCAAGTCTGGCCAAGAGAGTTGCTTCTTCGTCGTATAACTTCAGGTGTTCTGTGTCAGCGCCACTAAAATACGTGGGCATATGCTGGTCCACCATCACGGGCAAGAAAAAATAACCGCTATTGGTGTCGAAAACCGATTTAGACGGGATATTTTGATTGATAAAACGCACCACCTCCGGCCCGCCGATCGAAGCGCTATAGGTTTCTGCTTTGATTTCGGCAATCGGGGTCATTTCCCGCCAGAAATACTCTGGACCGTTTTTCTCTAGCAAATAGGTTTTGAACAGGACCAAGTCCGGGGCAATCACAATTAGCATAAAAATACTAGCAAGGAAGAAATTGATTAACGGCATTTTGGGCTCATTAATTTGGAGGAAATTTTGAATTTTCGGCTTTTTAGTCTGCCAAATAAAGACTGCGATTGAGGCGAGACCAAGAACAATTATCGCCCATAAATAGTTCTGTTCGGCCCAGCGAAGCGCCGGACCATCAAAAATGTTTTCCCAAAGTGTTTTGGCCCATCCGTTTGTACTCTGGAGATAAAACATAAGGGCAACGGTTACACCGATAGCAATTTCTATAGTGAGTTTTAGATAAGATTTGATTTGAACTACTCGGGCAATTAGCCGGTCTATAAGGACCAAAATAAATCCGACGACCAGGGCCCAGACTAAAAAGTTCCAGTCTAAAGACCCATATAGACGCTTAACGTAAACAAAACCCACCAGGCGCGACAGAATCTCTCGGAGGAAAGTAAAATAAACAATCGGCGCTACAAATAGGGTCGATAAAAGCAAAATTAGTTTAGGAAAACGTCTTACAAATAATAGTACGAGCGGCAGACCAATGTAAGCATACAAGGAAAACTCGCCAAAGTCTTTGAGAGAAAGATATTTTACTTCTGTTGGATAACTGGGGTCTTGAAAGATTTTAAAATAAGTAGAGACAGCGTGGCCTTTAAGCTCCAGCCCAAGCGCCAATGGGACAATGATAATTAGTTGTGAGCCAATCAGTAGCGCTAGTCTTTTCAGGGCAGCTTTATAATCAGGCTGGAACCAGCCTAAACCGGCGTAAAAGAGGCATAAAAATATCAGGATAGTTAATAGATAGAAATAAAAAGTAATGTGGACAGCTGATCCGGTTAAAACGAGTAAAATAATGACTATCAGTAGTTTCCAGCTTGTTCGCTCAAACGTATAAATTAGAGTTAAACCAACGGCTAAGGGCAGCAAAAGAAGTTGGGTAAAGGTATGCGGTATACCAAAACCAGAATAAATATAGGCCGGGCCCCAATAAAAACCGAAAAAGGCGAACACAATAAACGCTAAAGCGGCCAAATTTCTGCCGGGGAGAATTTTTCTGCTTAGCCAGTACCACACGATCATGGCAAAACCCAGTAGCACTGCTGCCATGTCTCGCCAAACAATAAAAATATCCGAGCGCGTGAGCTTGACGACTAACCCAAGGAAAATATGCCAAACCGGAAAACCATAAACAATCATCATTTTTTCACGAGCATAATTTAGATTATGAATCGCAAGCGGCTCGCCTCCAATCACCTTGCGTAAAGTTGCCAAATGATAGTTGACGTCGCCACCCTTAAAAAGAGCGCCGATTCGAACTAAATACATAATAATTAGGTAAGCGGAGACGAAAACTAGAAGATAAATCAGGTTTTGAGAGGTAAAAATATCTTTAATCTTCAAAAAACTGGTTTTGGTTTCGTTATTAGTACGCTTTGAATCTAAAACAAAGGTCACAACAGATATGATACCTAGTAAAAACAGCCAAACAAGCGCAAGTATATTGATATCGAGACCAATTAAGATCGCCGCGAACCCCAGAAGCCAGGCGAAAACGAAGCCGATTGCCATGGAAAAAATAATTTTATCAAGCTGATCAGACCAATCCAGCCGTAAGAGCCGCCCGATGGCAAAACCGGGCGCGAAAACCATGAAAGAAACTGCAATCATGAGCCATAGCGGCGTTGGCGGTAAAAATCTTGTAACCAGAAAGGAAACAAGTCCCCAGACTACAAAAATAATATAATGCCAAAAAAATTTCGGCAATTTCTTTTGCATAGTTCTAGTATATCATATTTGCGGCTCAAGGGGCTGAGCCGCATCTTTCCTTAGTCCATAATACATAATACTAAATACTTAATACTATTTAATCCTTAGATCTTTGTTGTAGTCCATGTCAAACCACATGGCAAAAAAGAGAAATTGTGAGGCCATTACTGAACAAAAAACAAAAGCCAATGAGCTGATAGTGGGCACATAGTGGGCTACAGCCATGATGTAAATAACACGCCCAAGAAAAACGAGACCAAATAATCCTAAAATAAACGAGAAAAAATAAAAGAAAACTAAGGGGTGGAAATCCTCAATAACGTATTTTACCTTGAGGCGCCAAAAAAAACGGCGCAACAGCAACCAGCCGATCGTGGGGATAACCTTCCAGATACGGATACCGGATTTACCGCCGACATGGTAAATTGGCTTAATGGGTATTTCTTTGACTCGAGCGTGAACAATATTTAAATGGATCAAAAGATCATTTGGAAACCCATAGCGTGGGTATAAATTATCAAGCCACATTTTTTCTAAAGTGGCCCGAGAGATGGCAATGTAACCGGTTTGTGAATCAGCGACATGCCAGTAGCCAGAGGCGACCTTGGTCAACATCGAAAGAACAGAGTTACCGAGGTAGCGCACAGTGGGAATCATTTTCCACGCCTGCCCATAAATCAAGCGGTTACCCTTAACGCAATCTGCTTCATTTTTAATTATTGGCAGACACAAATCCTTTAGCTCTGCGGGGTCCATTTGAGCGTCCCCTGCCATAACCGCCACCACGTCCATTTTTAACTTGAGAGCCTTGTGATAGCCTTCCACGATTGCCCGCCCTACTCCCTGGTTTTGAGTTAATCGCAGAATATTAATTTTTTTATGGTAGCGTTTGCCCGCTTCTTCAGCCTTGAGTGAGGTCTTGTCAGAACTGGCGTCATCGACAACAATAATTAGATCAACAAAATTTGGCATTGTTTCTAAAACCTTGCCAATCATTTTAGCTTCGTTGTGTGCGGGGACGACTACCGCAATTTTTTTGTGGTTTAACATAACTGTCTAATTTACACTAAAATATGGTTTAACGCAAGAGTTTCGCCGGTCGACCGATCAGGATAAAGCTGAAAACCGGGCCAAGGGCCAAAACCCAAATCATACTGACAAGACGGGTAACCATGGCAACTAATAAGCCGTTAGCAACCGTCAGATTTATTAGTTTAGTTGTATAAACAATTGAGCCCTCGTAAAAACCAAATGAAGCCGGAGTAATCCGAATCAACAGAGCGTACAAAGACAGGGCGTTAGTGACCATGGCGCTGAAATATGAAACAGAAAAGTGCAAGGCGCGGTAAGCACAAAAGAAAATTGCTGAAGAAATCAGTACCTCTAAAATCACAATTATTAGAAGTTGCCTCATGAGTTGAGTATTGGTTTTGACCAGATAAAAACTTTGTAATGTTTGCTTAAGCTGGCTTAAAAATTTATTTTTGGTGTCTGGCATTTGGGGCGAAAAGCACAAGAGTAGCAAACAGACGGCAAACACTACTATGAATAAGGTCAGCAATTTAGAATCAAAAAAACCGGTTGTTTCATACCAATACCAAAGACCGATTAGCCCACTCAAGGTAAAAACAAAAAATTCAATAACGTAAACAGCGGCCAGACTACCGACAAAGCTGGTATAGTTAAACCCGTGAGCTTTTTTAAGGTAAGCGGCCCGAAACCCAAAACCGCTAAAAGGGAAGATATAGTTTCCCAAGAGGGTCAAGATAGCGATGCCTAACCATTCGAAAAATTTTAAAGTAACACCAAACGGCTTAACAATTATCTTGAGGACTAAACCTTGAACAACAATATAGATTATCGCTAAGACCATTAAAATCAAAAGATAAGACCAGTTAATCCCTTCGATAGTTCGGAAGTCTGCCCAGTTATTTTTGATATAAAAACTAACCCAAGCCAGTAGCCCTAAAAATAAAGTAATTGAAAGGGCTTTTTTAAAATTTATTTTCATTTCCGCCTCGCCCAACTTATAATCCACGGGCTGATATTTGGAATTTTTTCTAGGCCCAGAGACGTTTCTATGTGGGAAAATAAAGGCACTAAAAAGCTGTTCGACTCACGGCGCAGTGGCAGCCAATTGTAGCCTTTAATTTGACCAATTTCAAAACCAGCCCGGCCAAGAGAGTTTGTAATGTCGCGGGTGTTAAAAAGATATCGGCCTTGATGGCGACCAAAACGTTTTTGCAGCCAGCTCTTATAGCTCTGGGCATTACCAGACGTAAAAAGAATATGACCATGAGGTTTTAACACGCGATGACACTCCTGAAAAAAAGCGTCTAAATCTGTTAAATAATCCAGAAACTCGATCGCCAAGATAAAGTCAAAGGAATTATCGGCGAAAGGTAACGGTTGGCTTAAGTCAGCTTTTTTAGTTTTAATTTTTGGTTGGCGTTCATTTAACAATTTTAAGGGAACGGGATCAATATCAACACCGGTGATATTGAATTTATATTTGCGATAAACCGGAACAGACAGCCGACCGCTGCCGCAACCAAGTTCGAGACAATCCTTAACCGCATGACGATCTAAAAAATTCTCTATAAAATCTAGCTCGCGTCCAGTTAAATACCGGCCGATGGCTGTATTATTGACCCCGTGAAACTCATCCCAATAATACTCTTTCAAGATTTACCTCCTTTAATTTGCGAGAATAACCATTGATACATTTTTAGGCCCCAATGCGCTAAATAATATTGCCAGGGCGAATAGATTTTAGTGGGCCAACCGAAGTTGACTAGCTGGCCGCCGAATTGACGCTTAAATTCGCGCGGTCCGTAGGGCTCGTTGGGACGACCCGCGCCGCCAAAATCGAAAGTTTTGTAGCCTTCGCGGCGACCCCATTTTAAAATTTCCCAAACCAAAAAATCATTCGGGCAGGTTTCCAGCTCAGCCGTTTTTGCCCCAGCATACCAATCATACAGAGTTTTACCATAGATCAAAATAAGGCGGCCGCCAGTATAAACATGGTTGTGTTTTGATAAGAAAATTTTGGCTTGATGGGTTTTCGCTAAATGCTCAAAAACTGCTTGAAATAAGCTAAGATCTGAAAGAAAAATATTCGCCCGCTGGTAAGTATCTTGTAAAAGTTCGTAAAAAACTTTAATTTGGCTTTGGGTCTTTGCTTCTTCTAAAACGTTAAGTTTTCCACCGCGACGAATGTTTTGGCGCCGAGAGGGGCGGATTTTGGTCCAAAGATCTTCCTCCGATTGCTCTAAATCAATAATAAAATCCAAATGATCTTCTCGGCGATAATCTTTCAACTGGAAATCTACAGCCGTGAGATTGTGAATTTCGCCCCAAACAGCCCGGTCCTTAACTACCTCGTCAAACGCTTCGATTAACTTGCGCGCGATTACCGGATCATCACCCCGCACCAATGGCCCGCCTTGAATAATCGCTCGCGCGCCCAGTCGGCCAATAAAACCGGGTTTTTCTTGGATAATAGCGCCAAGCAAGACTCCGATGATTTTTCCTTGATGATCAATGGCCCCAAAACGGTAAGGCCGATAGCCTTGGGCCTTCCGAAAGACTTCAAGCATTGCTGTTGTCTGAAAAATATTGCCTTGAGCGTGGAAATTAACAAAATCGTCCCATTTTTGATTGTTAATATTGTCAGTAATAGTAAAATTTTGCCTCATCTTTGTAATACCTTTTTTACCAGCTGCACAATTTTGTCTAAACAGAAATAGGCGGCCCAACCCAGCCAGTTATTGGTCCATCTTTCAGGGTGAGTCGTAATACAGAGTTGTTTGACGCCAGAATTTTGAACTAAATTGATTAGGTCATCGGTTGTTTCGACTTTAAAACGTCTATGCTCGTGGTTGGTCCTAACTGGAACATCTTTGACCTTAAAACGATTACTCCATGTTCGACCAGTATCAGAAAAATAAAAAGTGCCGCGCGCCAAAGATAGATAAGTTTCGCCCTTAATTCCAAAGTCATGAAAATCTCCGTGTTGCCAAAGATGTCGATTGTTAAAATGAGTGATGGGGTTACCATGCATGGCTACGGTCTTAACCGGATAATATTGGCGAAATTCGGTCAAATATTTCTCGAAGATCCGCAAAGCATTTTTAAAGTTGCCTTTAGCTTGGTCTAGGCATTCGTAATGATAGCCAACCTCATGACCGAGTAAAGCAATTTCTTTAATAATCGGCAGGCTAGATTTAAGTTGTGAACTGCGGAAATAATAACTGGATTTAATCCCTAAATTAGCTTCGAGCTTGGCCATGGCGAGAGCGTTATGGGGCAACCGATCAACATCATGGCGCAAAATAACGAATTTGGCAGGTTTGTCCTTTTCGAGGGAAGCGGCAAAAGTTAAAAATCGATACTGCTTGGCCAGTTCCTGACACAGCCTAGCATATTTGTCGAGACTAAAATCACGTGAGCGTAAAAATGCCTGATTTTCGTAGAATTTTATGAGGCTTTCCTCTTCGCTTCGCCAGTCATATTTTTGGGCCGCTAAGCCCTTAAGATGGCGACGATAATAGACCTGTTGGGCTCGCTTGGTCATCAATTTAATTTTTTGTACAATTTGGCTAACTTCTGCCGGGTCGACTACTTCACCAATTTTATTTTCTTGTACCACCTTTTTCTGCTCTGGAAAATCGCTAGCTAGTATTGGGATTTCGGCGGCAATATATTGGAAAAGTTTATTGGGGCTAGAATAGAAGTAGCTTAAAGAGGTGTTTTCAATTAAACAAAGTCCGACGTGCGCTTTGCGGATGACTTGGACTAATTCGTCGGGTTGTAACGGCGGTTTGACAAAGACTTTTTTCTCTAAATTAAGCGTTTTAATTGTTGATCTAATTTCCTGCTCCTTGCGGCCATAACCAATAAATATAAATTGAAAGGAATCGTCTAATTGTTTGGCGGCCTGCAGGACATTAATTAATCCTCTGCCCTTGCGAAAAGCGCCAATATATAAAATAATTTTTTTGTCTGTTTTTAGCTTAGCAGGCAGGGTAATAGCGGCTTTTACCAACGGGTAGTTGTAAATAGAAAGCGTTGGCTTATGATATTTTTTTTCTAAAATGCTTTTGATCGAGTCGTTTACCGTAATAATGGCCGTTACTCTGGACGCTAATATTTTCTCTAGAAGCCTAAAGGGCCAACACAAAGCCCGCCAGACACCAAACAAATTAACATCTGACCAAAGCTCGTGAGAATCATAGATTAGGACCTTTTTCCTGGATCCAATGGCTAGAATTGCGCACCATAGACCCGGTAAATCATGGGCATGATAAATATCAGCGTTTTCTCGGCGCGCCGTACGGATAATGGCTGTGAGATTGGCCACGCGCGCGAAATCTTTATTAATTTTTTTGGAAAATTTATAGGCGCTAACTTTGATCTTAAAAGGTAATTTTTTCGAAGGCTTATAGTAGCCCGGCGTAATAATTGTAATATCATAAAAAGGCGCCATGGTTTTAAGTTCGCTTAAAATCCTGGTGTCATAATCTAAATTGCTGGTCGTCACCATACAAATTGTGGGCTTTGAATGCTGGGGGCCCATAGCTTTGTATTATACTGCTTTAAAGCGGCTTGGTAAAGAAGCAAGAGCCAAGATCAGCTTTTGGAGATGGAAATTAGATTCTGATAAAGCTCAAGGAGTTTCTCGAAATTTGATTCGAGAGATATTTTACCAGCGACTTTCGGCAGGTTTTGTGGTGGCTGGGCAGCTAAGGCCTTTTCGATAGCGCTAGCCGTGGAATCAACATCCCCGACCGCCGCTTTCCATACTTTTACATCGGGCCACTCATTTAAAAAAGGCAAATCGGAAACAACTAGCTTCTTTTCGCAAGCCAAGGCTTCTAAAAAAGTTACACTAGAGCTGTCCCACTGGGGGATGGAAATCACTATTTCTGCCTGATGATAATATTTAGCCATCTGGCGATTCTCGCCACCAGGCCAAAAAATAACTTTTGAAGTGAGCTTCCTCTTTTGAAGATATTTCTTTATTTCGCGGAAATAGTTTTGATCAACATTAAATTTAATCAAAGCCAGTTTTAGGCGAGGGTTAGAAGGTGCTACTTTTTCAAATGCCTGGACCAGCGTCAGAGTTTGATAAATGGGTTTAATGGCGCGCGGGCAAAAAATTATACCAGTTTTTTTGGGCTTCGCTGGCTTAAAAATGGCCAAATCGACTCCATTTAAAATCGGCTGGGTTTTAGACCTCTGGACGCCACGCTTCATCGCCTCTTCCATCAGCACTTGGGAGCTCCCTGTAATTTTATTAGCCTGCCCTAAAGCGCGCCAAACTAAAAATTTAAGTATAGGGTTATATTCGTCAAACTTGAAGATTTCACTGCCAAAAAGCCAAACAATATAAGGGCGAAACCCACTCAAATTAGCCCAAATACCAGCCGGCACCAGAGATTGGCAATGGACAATATCTGGTTTAATTTCTTTGACCCATTGGCGTGTGCCCACGATTGCCCGCCAAAACCAGACAATCTTTAGCTCTTTGGGTTGGCGCGCGAATATTTTTGTTGTTAC
>Ga0172374_1000322_pt1 | contig 37101 bp, 42 predicted proteins | sample LakKiv3m_FD_114536 | JGI IMG/M metagenome (GOLD analysis project Ga0172374, IMG submission 114536) | Freshwater microbial communities from Kabuno Bay, South-Kivu, Congo - kab_092012_10.3m | ecosystem: Environmental > Aquatic > Freshwater > Lake | place: Democratic Republic of the Congo... | reverse complement strand
TGATAATTTAGAGGTGATGTCCAATACCGACATGAGTAAATTTGTCATATTAAAAATGTCTTTCCTGAATAAGTATAAAGATTCTAAAAAGGCTGCAGAATATGCTGAATCAAATGAAGATCTCATAGTGAGTGACGACAAAGCAGAATATTTTTACCAGAAAGGTCTCATTTACAGCTATAACATCAGTCCATCACTTTCTTTAATTCATATGAATAAAGCCTATGAATCTTTTGGTAAAGGGACGAATTTCACTAGAATGATAACTTGTAAGTCGGTTATGGCAATTAATTACTCAAGATTGGGTTTAATGAAAGAAGCAGAAAAAGAGTATATTGAGTTGTTGCGTATGCTATCAAAGTTCCGTAACGAGAATATGTTACACGAGACGCGATATAATTACGGTATCTTCTTGAAAAATGCAAAACGATATGACGAGGCATTTGAAGTGTTTAAGAGTTGCGAGCAATATTTTTCAACTAAAGAAGAACATCAATGTCTTTTGATTCTTGCCATGTGGGAAACCAAGCTCCATTTAAACGATCTTCAGGAAGAAGAGATTTTAGAATTTACATCATCTTTCAAGAATAGTGCGTCAAAGTGTAAGCTTCATAAGAAATATTTGGTTTATGCCGATTTAATGATTCTAAAGAGTAAAAAAAATGAGAAAGAATACTATCGGTTACTTGAAACTAATTACTTAAGATTAATCGAAAAAGAAAACTCTTATATTGAAATAAGAAAAAGATATTTGGAACTCTTAGATTACTATAAAAATAAAAATCATTCTAAATATCAGAAATTATTAGTAGCGTTTCACCAAAATGAAGAATCTATGGAGATGATCAGATGGTAAAAAAAATATTGATTATCATGACAATCATGACAGTTTTCAGTTTTTCACCAAGTATAGATACAAAAGGTAGTGTAAGTAATGGGTCACAAAATCACTTTCCTGAAAAAATTGATCCTATTCACCCAACCAAGTAAACACTTAAAACAGTCTTCATGAAGGGGCATACAAGTGGATAATTTCTTTAACTTGCCGATAGATGCTTTGTTTTATGTATATTTAGGAATCGGGTCTATACTGATATTTATGTTTGGTTATTTCGTTTCTAAAAAAAGGAAAAATGCAAATGTGAACTGAACCAAAAAAGTTAGACACTAAATAATTTTGTTAGGCGACCTTTAGAACCTGCGTCCGGTATTCAACCGGGCTCAGGTTTTTTAGTCGTTTCTTGATTCGACGATGATTGTAATACTCGATGTAGCGCTCGAGCTCCTGTTTGAAATGCGCCATATCCTTAAACTTCCTGAGATAAAGGAGCTCGGACTTGAGCACGGCGAAGAAGCTTTCGATGGCCGCGTTGTCGAGACAGTTACCCTTTCGGGACATACTTTGGGTGATGCCGTGTTCGCGCAGCTTCGCCGTGAACGCTCGGAACTGGTATTGCCAGCCCTGGTCAGAATGGAGGATTGGCCTTGTATCACTGTCGAGTCTTGCGATGGCTTGGTCCAACATCTCGCCGATGAACGGATACCTAGGCGTAACGGACATCGAATAGGCGATGATTTCCCGGTTTGACAGATCCATCATCGGTGAGAGATAGAGTTTCTCCCCGAAAAGATGGAACTCGGTGACATCGGTCACCCACTGCTGGTTTAGGCCTGTGGCCTGAAAATCCCGTTCGAGGAGGTTCGGTGCGATCGTTCCGACCTCTCCCTTGTAGGACCGATATTTCTTCATGCGGACGAGGCACTTGAGATCGAGCTCGTCCATGAGACGCAACACGGTCTTCGGGTCGTGCCGGAAGCCTTGGCGCTCGAGGAGCGCATGGATGCGACGATAGCCACAACGTCCCTCGTGTTCGTGGAAGAGGGCCTGGATCGCTTCCTTCACGTCCGCGTACTTGTCATCGGCCGTCAGGCGCGTCCGCCAGTAGTAGTAGACGCTTCGAGCCATATCGAGCACCTGGAGGAGCCCCGGTACAGGATAGGTGGCTCGTAGCTCGTCGATCACTTGGGCCTTGATCCGGTTCGTCGCGCATCCTCTTCTTGAACCAAGGCTTTCAATTTTTTTAACGCGGCGTTCTCCATCTCGAGGTACTCGACCCGTTCCTTGAGCTTCTCGACCTCCGTCATCTCTTTGGGTTCCTGCTTCTTCCGTCTCGGCATCGGGGCACGATCTTTCGGCTTGGCGGCCAGACCCTCAGGTCCCTCCCGTTCGTACGTCGATCGCCAGGTGGAGATCATCCCGAGAGAGGAGAGTCGGTACTTTAGGGCCGCGTCCATCAAGGACAGCCCGTTTTCCGCCATATCGTTTAGTACCCTTAGTTTAAACGCCTGCGAGTGGGCTGTATAGGACGGATCGAAGATCGTCTCTCCCCAGCGTTCGTAGAGAAGTGTCCACTCACGTATCTTCTTACGGTTCACCCCGAACGCATTGCCTAACGCAGTGTAGCCGTCTTTACCTGCCAAGTAGCGCTCAGCGATCTGTATTTTCAACGTCTTTGTGAATTTGGTCATAAAAAACACCCCATAAAAGTTGGATTTTCACGTCCAACTTTTATGGGGCAGTTCAAATGAAGGTTTCTTTTTAATCGCTTTTTTTTAGTGCTATTCCGTTCTTTAGCGTATTAATATGGTTTGATGCGGCCTCGAAAGAGCTTTTCATGGGAACTATGCCATGGTTAGCCAACATGGTTTTTAGCGGATTTCTGCTATTGATTTATCTGGTTGTGGCCTGGTTTATTCTAAAAAGAAAGATTGTAAACTAAATATAGAATTTACTGAGTAGTTGAGCTTATATTTAAAAATAACTAAGTATTACTGCTTACGTATCTGTATATTGAGCAGGTAAATCAGTTAAGTAATGATTTAACAAGTTCATACAGATGTGGGTGTTAGAGCATTTAAAAGTGGTAGATTATGATTACATGACAAAGAGTGAAGTGAAGCCAAGTTTTAGCTTCACTCCTTCAAGAATTGATCGAGAAAATTCGGCTTGATAAAGTGAAGCGAAAGCGTACATGAACATAAAAAAAGACATTCTCTTAAAAATAGAGGATGTCTTTTTATGCAATCATCATTGTTTTAATTTTCAGGTTGAAATCATTCTCCGACCATTCCGTCATTGTCGTTATCACGCATGTAAGGATAAAGCCAATGGTCGCTCATAATCGGCATCGTGAAACCGGCGTCTTTCGCCTCTTGAATCGTCACCTGACCGTTGCCATTCGCATCTACGCTCGATACATCGACAGTAGGTTCGGTGGGCTCTGTCGTGGCTGAGGGTTCCGGCTCACTTTCTGTGAGGCCGAGCGCTTCGTTCACTTCGTCCGGGTTCACATTGTCGAAGGAATCGGTGACGACATTTCCTCTGACCGTGTAGGTATATTCATAGTGTGAAGGGATATGTGTACTCGTATCCGGATACGTGATGTTCGCCTCGAAGTCGGTCGCGCCGCCGGCCTTCCGGATGACGTCCTCCATATAGGCCTGGTCCCCGTAACGGTTGAGCGTGCTATCCTGTGGTGTGATGTTGTAGGCATTCGAGACGCCCCCGAGCGAGTCGGCGATGACGTGACCCTCGTCGAGCTCATCGTGTTCGACACCCGGCACCTTCGCCTCGTCATGATAGTAGCGACCATCTGAGGTCACATCTTCTGTGTCGTCATCTTGCAGGATGATTTCTTCAGCGACCACCCTCACAAGCTGTCCATGTTCGTTCGTGAACGCCCAATACTCGCGATCCCCATATCCGATATCGACGACGACATTCGCCTCACGGTACCCGGACAAATCCCCACCATCAACATCAATCAGCTTATAGCCGGAGAACAGATTGTTATCCGAACTTGTGACTGTTTCCTCGGCTTCTGCAGGCTCTTCTGCAGTCGTTTCTGTATTTGAATCGTCTGTGCCTGTTTCAGTCGTCTCGACGACCTCTTCTGTCTGAACAGCAGGCTCCTCCACTTTCTCACTTGTAGAAGGGGTGACTTCACTGGTACAACCGGCCATCAGTAGGATGGCCAAAGGGAAGGCTGAGTAGGTAAATTTCATTTTGGTCTCCTTATAGCATGTATATATGTAGATGAGTCAATACGATCTATGTTCAATTATATCCTCCGCATGTTTACGATGCGCCAATCCTTCACGTTTTGTTCGTCCATGTGTTGGGTCACGCGTTCAATCATACTAAACCGTTCACGCTGACAAAAATTGTAGGCTTCTTCCGGTAATGGCAGTTCGACCTCAATCGTAACTTTGACTTTTTTTCTTCGTTTGTTGAATCGACTGAGCAAATGATGTTCCAGCTTCGTGATGAACGCGTCGTCGCCAACACCCTCTTCTGACTTCAGTACACCAGTGATTTCGGGACTGATTCCATCAAGGTGGTGTTTGATTTCAAATGGTGTCGCATCCAGGTATTCGCAAAGGTGATCAAACCGAAGTATCTCTGTATTGTGATATTGCTGAGTCCATTCTTGAAGTCGCATGAGGAGAACCCCTTTTTAGTTCAAGTGTACCGCGTAGGGTTGTAACAAACAGTGACGAAATCGTGTACAGCGTGTACAAGGTACCGCACATGAGATCTGTTCGGTTTCATAATTCTGTCTTTCCTTAAAAACGGACTTTCTTCTGAGTCTCCATCTCCATCGACTTTTCCTTTTTCACTTCAGGATCAGTGGTGAATCGATAGATTCTCCCCTCATGGATTCAGGTCCCATCAAAGATGATACCGTTCATAATGTGGCGATACGGCATAGCGGTGCATAACGTGTATCCCTTCAGATAGTGTGCGGCTTCCTAAATAAATACACACTCTTTTAATTCCACCCCGTCTTTAAAAATCAGGACCGGTTTATACTTCTTGATTATTGCCATGGGTTTTCGTAAATTCATTTCTCTCACTTCTCTTATCGCCACACCCTAACTATTTATGTACAAGGTCAAACTCAAGAATTAGAAGCAATTTAACAAATAGCGGATTATAATAAAGATATGTTGGATAATTTTACAATAATTTTAAAGTGGAGTGATAAAAAATGAATAAATTGATCAAGATTGGGAGTGCCGTTTTATTTAGTGGAGCGCTATTGGTGTCGCCACACGGGGAAGCATCGGCCGCTGCGAGCATCAAAGTCCATTACATCGATGTCGGGCAGGGAGATGCTATCTATATCAAGATGCCGAGCGGTGAGGACGTCATCATCGACGGCGGAAATAAGGGAAAAGGGGATGCCATCGTCGCCTACCTCAAAAAACAAAAAGTCGATGACATCGAGGTATTGATCTCGACGCATCCGGATGCGGATCATATAGGTGGATTAGACGAAATCCTAGATGCCTATCGTGTCGAGAACGTCTACGCGCCAAAAGTGAAGCACACGACCCAGGCTTACAAAGATTTTCTACAAGCCGTTAAACGGGAAGGAAAGACCATCAAAACGGCACAGGCCGGCGTGAAGCTACCGATCAAAGGTGTCAGCGCGAAGTTTGTGGGTCCGGTCAAATCCTACTCGAACAGTGACTTGAACAACTGGAGTGCAGTCCTTCATGTCACGTACAAGAAGAACACGTTCTTGTTCACAGGGGACGCGGAACATGTGTCCGAGAAGGACATGATGGCGAAGAAACAGACGCTCCGTGCGGATGTCTTGAAGGTGGGGCATCATGGCGCAAAGACATCGACGAGCAGCACGTTCCTAAACGCGGTCAAACCGAAGCATGCGATCATCAGTGTCGGGAAGAACAACTACGGACACCCGACGTCCGAAGTGGTGACGAACTTGAAACGCCAGAAGGTAAATACGCTTCGCACAGATAAGAACGGTACGATCATCATCACAGGAAACGGATCAAGTTATGCCGTGAAGAAATCAAAATGAAGCGACGGAGAGGGATTGTCGACCGATTTGAAGGGGATTTAGCCGTCGTCGAATTCGGAGAAGTAATGGAAGACATTCCAAAGTCACGACTTCCGAAGTCCATTCAATCGGGAGATGTACTTTGGTTTTACGAAGATGGGAGAGTCGAAGTAGACGTTGGGGAAAAGCAACGATTATCGAAAGAAATCGATGAATTGATGAATGAACTTTGGGAAGATTAAAAACGAGTATCAATTATTCACGATTATATTTTTAAAAATTACAAATCAGTATTTAATAAAGACAAATCGGCAAATAATTTTTTTCTAAATATAAAGCTCGATTGACATTGAATAAAAACTGATATAAAGTCAACAGCATAATATTCACTAGGAGGATTGTTAAGAATGATGCACGCCGGGAGATTACGCCACCACACTTTGAACAATGGCTAATTAAATATGTTCAAAGGCTCTGTTTTCATAAAACAGAGTAAATGGGAGTAGTCTGCACATTTTTATCAATCTTTGACGAAGAAACAACACACTTACAAACATAGCAGATTTACAACTTTTTTCGTCGTGTCCTTCTATTTTTGATAATGGACGCTTCTTAGTTGTAACTCATTTACTCTTGATCACAGACACCATTTTGTCTGTGATTTTTTTATGACTTCATTTAGTTAAATCTAATTAGAAAAGAGTGAAATGAAAAAAGTACTAAAAATGCATACATTTCACTTGTTTATCGCACAACATAAAAATTGGAGGTACAACTCATGAACGAACTTAAACGGCTTGCAAAAAATAAAGGATTAGATGTGTTAGAGAATAGCATTGTGGTAAATGAATCAGGTGTTGATTTTCAGGTTGCTTATGCAAAAGATAAGCTTGGTAGAAAGTGGATACTAAGAATTCCTCGAAGATTAGATTCGATGAGGAGCGCCTTGAAAGAAAAGAGAGCACTAGAAATTATGGAAGAACATGTGAGTTTTCAAGTTCCAAATTGGTCAATTTTTGATGATGAACTAATTGCGTATAAGCAATTAGATGGTGTTCCAGTTGCAACAATTGATGTAGAGCAACAAGATTACGTCTGGAGTTTTGACAAAGAGAACACACCACAATCTTACTATCAGTCATTAGGTAAAGTGTTAGCAGAACTACACACATTACCACATGGACACTTCAAAGAAATCGGTATCAAAACTCTTCATGCTAAAGATTTAAACAGTTCGATGAAGATACGGATGGAGAAGGTGAGACAGAAGTATCATGTGAATTCAGAGCTATGGGAGCGTTGGCAAGAATGGTTGGCGAATGATTCGCTATGGCCATCGCATGTAGGTGTGAGCCACGGGGATTTACACCCTGGCCACATACTAATAAATAAGAATTTTGAGATCTCTGGTTTGATAGATTGGACAGAGATTAGTATTGCGGACACATCTGTGGATTTTCTATCACATCTATTACTGTTTGGTAAAGATGGTTTGACAAAGGTACTCGATGCTTACGACAATGCAGGCGGAAGAACATGGTCAAGAATGGACGAGCATATAATTGAGTTGTTAACAACCAGCGCAATAACTGTAGCAGAATTCGCAGAGATATCTGACCTACAAGATATGCGTGAAACAGCTGCTTACATGCTTGCACAAAATGTATGAGGTAAAAGCAATAGTAGCGCTCTGAAGGTGAAAGGGGTATGATTTTTTAAATCATCATACCCCAAGAATGTCATCAGAGTCTTTCGATGTTCAACAATGAAATTCTTGAAAGGAACTTTTGTTCTTCCTCTATCAACACGCCATGCCAATAGTTTTCAAGCGATTTCAGAAGTGGCTTTTCAACCTTATTGTTCTTTTCTAAATCGTGCAATGGATGCATGGTTCTTTCGGGATCAAAGTGACCGCTGATCAATGGCTGATTCGGTAAGGCGATTGTATAAGCGACAACCTGATCTTCACTGAAGTCATGATTATTGGCGATACCGAACGGTTGAAACCCGAGACCCATGCCATGAATATACATGAGCGGCTCATCGACGCGATCCACCTTCAGGTTCGTCTCGAGGGCCGCTTTTGCGTTCAGATAAGGCTCCACCTCCTCTGGGAAAACACTTTTTACGGCATGTACTTGTTCATAGATACTGAGGTCGGCGTCTTTCCATCCCATGCGCCGGTTCAGTTGCTCAAGATATTCGAGTGGCGTCTGTTCTTTCTCTTGCTCCAAGGTGTGTACTTTTTCTAAGTGTGACTCGATGTGGTCGAGGAAGCCTGCGGACGTTTGATGGACTTCCTGCAACAGCTGCTCCTTGTCGAGGAGTTCCTTATCTTTCGTCCAACCGGCCAAGTAAGAGAGTGAGAAGTCATCCGTCGGGAAGCCGAGCTGATGCGAGACGACATAGGCGACCATCTCGGCCTGGAACTCTTTCTCGGGTGCGGTGAGCGGTTGGTCTCGTTCGAAGTTCCGCTCCTGGTTGTGCAGCTCCGCGTGGGCGAGCTCGTGGATCAGGACGCTGATGTCCTCAATCGATGTGTTCCGCGGGTTCAAGGCGATCGCATGTAGCTCTGGGTAATAACAGCCCTTCGCCGTCCCGATCTCGTCGAGCGGTTCCTCCAATAGCGTCACATTCCGGGCATCCGCGAGCGTCGTCAAAGCGTCACGGATGTCTTGTTCGTTCTCCAACCCGCCGTCCCGGTGATACCGTTTGAAGATGTCCGAGACCTCGATTCCTTTCTCGCGTGCGTCGGTCTGCGTGTATTCGAACACGTGACCGATCTTGAAGTACATCATCTTACGTGACGGGATGCGTCCTTGTTTCACGCCGTCCTTGATCGGCTTCGGTGCTTTGCTGAGCGGTACCCATTCATCTTTGTGCAGGGCGTACGTCACCGGGTTCGGGACGAACACCTTGATGCCACGCTCTCCTTTTTGGACCTGTGCGCCTTGTTTCTCCCAGAACGCATAAGAGCCGACCGCGACTGCACCGGGGAACTGGGACTCGATCAAGACCGCGTTCCGCATCGAGTATTGATGGAACTTGCCGAGAAACTGGAGATGTTCCCGGATCTTTTCTGGGCTCTCAAAGAAGCTGTCGATCTGTTGTCCCATCTGTTCGGTCAATGCTTCGAGTTCGGCTTTCCGTTCTTCGTTCGTCTTCATCTTGACCATCTTGTCAGACTCCTTCCTTCAACAAGTCGGGGACAGATTCATCACTATCCGCAAATTCGTTCAGTTCACGTTCGAGTTGTGGCGATAATTCCGGTATGTCGAGTAACAGTCGTGTCCGCTCGAAATTGACGGGAAGCAAGACGACTTCGTCTTGCGCGATGGCGGTCAAAAATTGGCGCTCGGAAACGGACACCGGAATGTCGTACCGTTTTCCATAGATGAGGACCGTGACAGTATCTGATTGAAGCGTCAACAGGTGTCCCATCGTGAAGGGACGGTCAAGTGGTCGCATAAGGTTCATCCTCTCTCAAAAGTTAGTGTGTCCTTCTTCTGTTTTTGATGCTCGATGCGTTCCTGGACGACACGTTCCGCCGTCGCAAGGAACGTCGGCTTGAACTGGTCCGTCGTCATGATGTCCTCGATACCCTCCGTCTGCATCAGCGCCTGCAGGAGTTCAGTCAAAATCTGTCCGTGACGGTCGGAGCGGTTCGCGGCGAGCCGTATGCGCTCGAGTTCCGTCGATATCTGATTGTGCACCAATTCCTCGATATGACGGGAGACCTGTGTGCTGATCGAGCGGGTGAGGAACTGCATGTCCCACTTCTCGTCGGCCAGTTGTTTATGTTCTTCTGTGATATGGTCGATGACCTGACCAAGATGGCCGAAGCGTTTGTCGTCGGCGAACTCCTCCAAATACGCGACCGTCTCCGGCTTCAACCGGAGGCGGGTCTGTCTCAACTCTTCCATCATCCTCCCTCACTTTCCATATTCGATGTCCCGTTCCAGCTGTTCAAAAGCACGTTGATTCTTCAGGTGCTCAAACTCGTCGTTCATGTGCCGCTCGATCCTGTAGAGTGATTCGTTGAATATCTTTTGTTGGTTAAATGCGCGTCGGACCGGATGTTTAGGGGTTTCACTTTTCTTGAATGGCGCCTGTTCTTTTGACAAGTCGCGCATCTCAGAGAGGATGGCGTTCCCCATCCGGGTGTAGAGGTCCTGTCGTTTCGTCGTCCGATAACGCTCGGCCTTCTCCGTGTCGCCATAGCTGCGACGATGGAACAATACTTCCTGTTCAAGCCGCTCGTTGAAGGCTTGAAACTCTGATTTGAAGTGAATGTCGATATAGCGGTCGGTCAGACGGTCGAGTGATTCCCGGAGCGGCTGCATCTCGTTCATGTTGTAGCGCCATTGACGTTTGTCTTCCGGCAACCGCTCATAGATGTCCTTGAACTGACGGACGAGATCGGGGTGCAGGACACGGTTCGGGAGCGTTGGAATCTTCCGGTTCCGTTTATGGGCGACCAGTTCGTCTCTTATGAACGCATTCAGTTTCTCCTGTTCTTTCGTCCGGTCGGCGAGGGAATGGATGACCTTCGACTTCATCAGCTCGATCGATTTTGGTTTTCGTTTGCCACGCTCGCGCATGTGGCTCGTCTCGACGATGGCGACATGCACGTGAATGTTGTCAGTGTTGTAATGCACGGCACCGGTCCAATAGGCGTGGACCATCTTTTCTTTTTGGAGCATCGCCTCGACCGCGTTCCGTGTCGCCCCAATCAACCGTTTCTCGTCGACGAGGTCGTCGTGTAGTACGCCGGTCTCGCGTAGCCAGGCGTTATCGAACGAGATGACGTCCTGCCAGAGGATGCTCCCGTCCGCTTGTGCGTGTTTGAAGATGTCACGGACGGTGCGACGCTTTTCTTGGTCCAACCGGTCGTCCTCGCGTGTGAAGAGACCGCTCGATTTCGTCTCGTCTTCCATATAGTCGTGATACGTCTCGAACTGATCGGGGCTGTCTTTCGCATCCGGTCGATTGATGTAATCGAGGTATGTCGTGTAGCGACGTGACTTCTTTTTTGTGCTCGGCACCTTGAACTTCGACTTGATGACGACGCCCGGCGTCTCACGCATTCTGCATCACCTCGTTCAACAAACGAGTCACTTCGGCGAGCTCGTCCGCGCTCCGTTTCAGATGAAGCGTGTTCGCCTCGAGTTGTCGTTCGAGCCGTTCGACTTGCGTCGATTGGATACCGTTCGCGCACCAGGAGGCGAGTAGCTCTTTCAAATATTGTTGCCGAGAGCGGTTGTGTTCCTTCGCCCATTCATCAATTTGCTTCACGATGATGGGGTCGATGTCGCGGAGTAACAGATCCATCTACCTGACCACCTTTCTAGAGGCTGTATATTGCCGAGGTCCTAAAAGTTCGTTCAAAGAGCATAAGGGGAAACTGCTATCACTTGTCGTGATAGCCCAGGCAGAGCCTGGGGTTTCCGTGATATCACCAAAAGTCCGAAAATGGCACGAAATGTGCCAGTAAAATCAGCGTTTTGGCACGAAATGTGCCACTTAAATCGACAGTTCCCGGAGCCGAACGCGCAACTTGTCGTGCTTTTCTTCGAGCGCTACGACCGACTGTTCGAGCTTCTCGAGTTCCAGGTTGAGCTCGTCACGTTTCCGGCCAAGATCGAAAATTTCGTTCTCTTGTTCGACCTGTTCGTCGAGCGAGAGGTAGGGGAGTTCGTCTTCAAGCTCCTCTTTGTCACGGTCGAGTCGCTTGATTTGTTGCCGCTGCGCTTCGACCGATTGTTGCGCTTTTTCTAATTGTTGCTCTGTCTCCGCGAGCTCGTCCTCGACGAATAGTCTCGTGAAGGTTGTCTCGTCAGATGAGGTGTGGTTCGCCTGTTCGATGGTCCGACGGTCGGCATAGAAGGATGTCAAAAGACTGTTCTCCCGTTCCTCGGGTGTGAGTGCGTCGATTGATTGTGACTCATCCAATCCGTAGATTCGGACGGCGATCTGGTCGAAGTCGTTCGACACGTCCTTCAACTCGAGCACGTATTGGTCGTTCCGTTCGTAGAGCAACGTGACTTCCTTCTCAGAATTCGGACGTGCCTTATAGACATAGCGGAAGAGATAGTCGTTCGTGTTACCTGGTGCGTCATCGAGCGAGAGTCGGATGCGCATTGTCTTCGTCTTCGTATCGTAACTGGACGCGTGGAGCGTCACGGTCTCCCCGTTCGAGAGTCGGATTGCCTCGTTGATTGGCGTCTCATTGACCGGTGCCTCCTCGGCAAAGAAGAACGACGAGGTACCGAAGAAGAGGAAGCCGATGACAAAGAATATGCCGAGTCCGAGGTAGAACTGGGAAACGTTTTGGGTGAGACGCCGTCGTGTTTGTCGTCGCATCTAGATTCCTCCTTCCGGTGTCAGGTCTTCCATCTCGGTGACGACCAAACGTCCGTCGATGGACTCGAACGTCAGGGCCAACAGTTCTTGCGTCGTCTCTTCATAACCTGTCTCAGTGATCAATAGGTGCTGTTCGAACCGTACGAGGCAATCTTCTCCGGAGACAGAAGGGAACACCTCGATGTCGCGGACGGTCGTCTCGAACGTGCCGACGTCACTGCCGTCAGCGGCGAAGAGCGTGGCCGTGAGTTCCTCGGACATGACATCTTTCGCCTGTCGTTTCTGGGTCGTGTAACTGTCCTTCGTGATGGTGAAGGCATACTCGATGAAGCGTGTCGCGCGTGTCACCAGCTCTTCCATTCGTTCCGTCTCCGTCGAGGCGACGACCGGTGCAGTGTCTGACGGCGAATCTTCGGAGGTTTCCGATTCAGAGTGAGTGATGCTCTCGTTTTGTGTCTCGCTCGTGTCTGAAGTACTCGTGACAGCCGTCACTTGTTGATAGAAAAAGCCGTTCGCTGCGATTGAAATCAGGAGCAGTACCCCGAACAGATACGCGAGGTGGCGTCCGGTGAAGTTCATTCTTCCTCCTCCTTTCCATACATTACATGACTCACAATCCAAAGACCGGTGCGGGGTCGATATGACCGGACCACTCACTCGTCTTGATCTCGAAATGCAGGTGGTTCCCGCTCGAGCGGCCGGTCGTGCCGCAGTACCCGAGCGCCTGTCCGGCCTCGATCTGTTGTCCCGTCTGCACGCCGAGACGACTCAGGTGCGCATACGCCGTGATGTAGTTGTCGTGCCGGACCTGGACGAGATTGCCGTACGGTCCGCGGTTCCCGCTATAGATGACGGTGCCGCTCTTGACCGCATGGATCGTGTCGGACGGCGTGCAGCTGAAGTCGATCCCGGTGTGGTTGTCCCGTTGCCCGAAGACGACGCGCCATCCGAAACGAGATGTCACATTGAGCGGGATGGCGAGTGGGGAACGTAACCCCGACAACAGCTCTTTCGTGATGACCCCATCGGTGACGGCGACCGGCGCGAGGTATTTCAGCACCGCGTCGACATACTCGATGTCCCCGTAACAGGCATCGTGCTGGACCGCGATCGGGCGATGACAACGATAGATGCCGGTGTGTTTCACGCGCTGGTACATCATCTGCGAGAACGAGATGGCGAGCTCTTTCGAGTAGCGCCCGCCGTTCTCCTGGACGTAATCGATGAAGCCGCCACCGAAGTTGTAGCTCTGTAACGTGAGCTGCACGTCGCGATTCGCCCGTTCGAAGACGGACGCGAAATGTTCGACGCCGTAGACGATGCTCTCCTCGGGAGAGGTGATGCACCCAATCCGTCCACACTTCGATTCGCTTGCCTGCATCGGGTCGTTCCCACGTCCTCCGCTCTCCTGCATCATGAGCGCGAGCACGACGTTCGTCTGTTCGGTCAACCCGTGCTTCGTCAGTTCCGATTCGACCAAGCCCCGATATTGGAGCACCTGGTCGCTCACTTGGAGACTGCCGGCCGTGTCGAATGTGACGTCGGTCGGTTGTTCGTTCTGGACGCCCGTGAGCGTGTCGAGGATTCCGATGACGAGGATGACAAGGAACAAGACGAGTGCCGCGATGCCGAGCAGGATGAGTCGCCACTTGAGCGTCGCGAGCTGCCATTTCGCCGTGACGGCGAAGCGCGCCGTCCGTTTCGCGGCCGCCCACATCAGGCACCTCCACCGAACAAGGCGAGTTCCTCGGGCGCGACATCGACGTCAAAGATGAGGTTCTGCACGCCCGAGATGCTGAGGACGACACGCCCCGTCACGAGCGAGGGAATGATCCGCATCTCGGAATTCGAGAGTTGGCCATCAAACACCGTCTGGATGATTGGGATGCTCTCCGCGTCCTGTTCGCCGATGATCTTGTATTGCGTGAGCTGGAAGAGCGACTTGACGTTCTCCGCGTTCTCGGACTTCGATCCGGCTGGTACGAAGTCGGTGATCAGATGCGATACGAAGAAGATGCCGCCGAAGTACTTGCGCGCCTCGCGCATGCATCGTTGCAGATACAGGATGGCCGGTTGCGCGATGTCGCGCGTGTTGATCAAGTGGTGTGCCTCGTCGATGACGATAAGGTACTTGCATGCCTCCTCGGTCCGGAGCACGCCCTGGTTATAAGCTTTCAATTGAATCGAGCCGTTGGCAATCATCCCGTCCCACAGCATGTTCATCAAGGAGAACACCTGCGCCTGGAACACCTCGTCGCGTAGGCTCGTCAGGTTCCGGAGCGGGAACGAAACGATGAGCTCTTCGTCGAACCGGTCAATCGAGGAGTGCCCGTCGAAGATGTTGCCGTAGTTGTGGACAAGGTTCGTGACGGCGAGCTCGATGTTCTCGAGACGCCGGACCCGATTCGGGCTAATTGCCTCCTTGATCGAGGTGCGCGTGTCGTCCGTATAGAGCTCACGACGCACGAGATGCAAGAAGTCGGAGAACGTCGGGTACCGGTTCGCCGGATGCGTCGTGATCGGTAGTTCGCCTTGTTCGTCCCAGAGCCCGTGCCGGACGTACAGGTCCCGGAGCAGGATCTCGAACTCGTTCGTCTCTTCCTGCGTCGCCGCCGGGTTGATGTAGTGATAGAACACGGCCATCTTTGACAGATGCTGCATGAACGAGAGTGCCTCGTTGGCACTGCCGTCGTTATTCGTCACCGTCTTATAGACATGGAGCGGGTTGATGAGCCCGGCCGACCCGTCGAGCGCGATCTCTTTCCCGCCGAGCTGGCGCACGAGGTCGGAGAACTCGCCCGTGACGTCGAGGATGCGGATCTTGTTGCCTTTGATTGCCTGATCGAGCACCGTCTTCTTGAGGAGTGTCGACTTGCCGGAACCCATCTTGCCGATCATGAGCGCGTTGTAGAACTTGCGCTGTTTGTCCTTGTGGAACAGGTCGAAGATGACGCTACCGTTCGTATCGGTCGTCCCGTAATAGGTGCCGGTCGCATCCTGGAGCGACGTGAAGTGGAACGGGTAGCCGCCGGCGATGGAGAGGGAAGGGATCTCTTTCCCACGGCGCCGGTTCGGGAGCTTTTGTTGCTGGTCATAGCTCGTGAACAGGCTCTGCCACTCCCATTCCTGTTCGTTCAGGAAGATCGTCGAGCGGAAGTTCCGGGCCTCGAGTTCTTCCATCACTTCCTGTACCTTCACCTCGAGCGCGTCGAGCGTCTTCGCCTTCACATAGAGGCGTAGATGCAGATATTTCATCGTCTCGCCTTGGGTGATCTGTTCATAGAGCTCGTTCAGTTCCTTATACGTCTCTCGAGCGTCAATGCGGTCGATGTTGTCCTTCGCGTTCTCGAAGCGCGTGTTCTGTTCGGCCATCGACTTGTTGATGGTCTGGATGATCTCGCGCTTGTCGGCCGTCCCGATGTCGAGCGTCGTCAAAATGCCCGGCATGTTCAGGATTGGTTCGAGCCAGTAGTCGTAGACGAGCGACTGATACTTATAGACATGGAGGCACGAAAGGTAGCCGTCCCCGAGCCGGACGAAGTTGGCATCGAACTTAATACCGCCCTGCGGCTGGATCTTGGCGATGACGTCGGGATTATAGCCTTTCTCAATCTTGAGGGTCTCCGGGTCCTGTTGTTTGGACAGTCGTTCACGCAGGCGCTGCCACATGCTGAGTCACTCCTTTCTTCAGGCGTCGAGTTGCGGTTTCGTGTTCGGGTTGTTCAGCTGATAGAGCACATGTACCTTCTGATCGAGTGTCAGCTCGCGCATCGGGTTCGAGCGACGGAGCAGTTTATAGAGATGTGTCTTCCGCTCCCGTAGCGTCCGCTCGTCCTCGGCATAAAAAAAGAGGAGATAATCGCGATTGGTGCGATGCTCCTCGAGGTATTCGAGCTCCTGCTTCTTTTTCAGTAGGAAGGGCAGGTAGGCCGGTGTCTGATTTTGTCGAATCTGTCGCTCGATGCTGATCTTCTGCCGCTCGAGATTGAGCGGTGTGTTCAGTGGCACGACCTTAAGCGGGTGCGTGTACGCTTGCAGAAGATAGGCGAGCGAGAACACGTCATGGTCTTTTTCCTCCTCATTCAAGGAGTAGATGTCCTTTGAGGTGAGTTGGACCATGTCGAGATAGGTCCCGTCCCGCATCTCGAACGACTCGGTACCGGTGATGTCGATGATCGGCATCAGTTCGGCGACCGTCGGTTTGACGACGACCTTGTCTTTGACCTTCCGTTTCTCGACCACGTCCTGTTCGTCGAGCCAGGTGCCTGTGCGTCTCGGTTCCCTTAGCGTGTCTTCAATGAAAGCCATCTCAATCACGTCCTTTCGTGTGCGCATCGAGTGCGAGATAGGTGTCTTTCCGTTTTATGAGCGTGTAATAGAGCGCGTGGACCATCCGCTTCTGCGGGTTCGTCGCCGGCCGGAGTACCATGAACAGCCCGAAGACGACGAGGAAGACCATGAACGGGATGTGCAGCATCGACGGGATGAACGGGAGCGTCACGAGCCGGAGCACGATGAGCCCGACGAGGAACAGGAAATCGTGCAGATAGAGCATCTTATTAATCTTCAGTTCGGTCGTGACCTCGTTTGGGATTCGGTAGTTGCGCATAGGTCATCACTCCTTCTTCTTGACGTTGTCAGGTTTAGGCGGCGAGGTCGGATAAATCCGTCGCGTTTCTTCATGATTCTGGCTATGACGGTGCGTATGATTCTCGTGCACCTGTTCGATGACCTCGTTCTCGACGTCGAGCACGGTGTCTTGATGGATGGTCCGTCGGGCGCGTCCTTGATGTTTCGCTGTTGCCGCATCACTCGAATCCTTCGTTGATGATGAAGACGAGGATGAGTCATTTGAATGTGGTGCCTCATAAGGTGTCGGTGACGTCACGTCGTTTCGGGCTACCGATTCATTGTGACGGTGGTCTGGTCCAGACACGGCATCAATGGACCCGGTAACCGGTTCGATAGTCGACGAAGCAGGGACTGGAGAATGACCAGAACTTGAATGGTCGCGAATCGATTCCGGTCTTGGCGTCTCTGATGACCTGGTTTGATGGTCGGGTCCACGTTCGGTATTCGATTCCGGGTTCGTCGCATGAATCGATTCGGGAGACGTGCGACCTGCCGCTTCCTTCACGTGTGTAGAGCCTTGCGATTCCGGTTCTGATTCTTGACCACTGATTGGTTGCGCAACGTCCTTCGGAATTGTCGGATTCTCTTGATCGGCCTGCGTGCGACTGGCGGTTTGATTCGCCTGGGCGAACTCATTCGCATCAATCTGTCGCTCATTGTCCATCCTTTGTGGAGTTTGGCTCGCCGCATTAAGCGGTGAACCATTCTGAGGAACGGAGTTTGTATCCATCCGAGTCGTCGCGGCCTCATGGAGCGATGGCATCTTCGGTGCGCCTTGTGTGGCACGTGCGACCTTCGAGACCGCATGGGCACTTACCGAGGTCACGCCTTTCCCGGCGGCATAGGCACCGAGGGCGACACCCCAGCCCCGTTTAAGCCCGGCATCGATCCCAAACAGCCGCTCGACCATGTTTGGCCCATCGATCAATGCGACCGAGAAGGCGATGAGGGCGATCAGGTAGGCGAACCCGTCCAACGTCTCTGCGAGATAGGCGGTCCCGATCGTGTACAATTTGATGGAGACGAAGATTAGAATGATCACGAGGAACGTGTTCAAAATGCTTTGGATGACCTTTTTCGTCTTTTGACCACTGTGCAGATCGGCCGGTGCGACGAGGATTGCCAAGACATAGTTGAAGGCAAGCTCGAACGAGAGACGAGCCAGTTTGTAGGCGATCGAGAACAGCGTGAAGCCCATGATTCCGAGTGTCACGAAGATGGTCAACCAGTTCGGCTGATAGCGGTAGTAATACTGGTTGTTCCATTCGACGCCACTTTGATCGAGTTTACCGAGACTTGTCTCTTTTCCGTTCCATAGAATATAGGACTCGGCCAATTTGTTTCCGGTTGCCGATAAGTCATAGTTGTTCTTGTCGAAAATTTCATTAATTCGGATATTATCAATCAACTCAGTCGGAATGGCATTTAATGATTCGCCTGTATTAGCATCAAAATTCTTCGAATCGTGCTCAATCAAATCATGTACATTCCGCTTTAAGATACTCTCAGATAATGAGGCTTCTCCGTCGTAAAGCGAGTCTGTTCCGATTTCTGCGATTGCCTCATCAGAGAACTCCTGAATTCGGCTCATAGTTGGTGAAAGTAAACCTAAGATCAATAGTGTGATGAACAGGTTGATCAAAAAACTCTCACGTTCAAATTTCTTTTGGAAAATCAACAAGTACCCAGTGAACAAGAAATTTCCTGCTAAAAGAACATACAAAAAAGGTTGAATCGTAAGAACGAATTCAACCACTTGTTCATTATTGAAGAATGTATTGGTTAATAGGATTTGATTCGTGATTGATTCAAGGCCGTCAATCAAGACTGATAGTCCTCTGACAAGAATCCATCCCATTGAGCGCAGTGCGTCATTGACCATACTACTTATTTGGAGTACATCTTCGTATTCCTGTAATTTGGTGATTAAATCGGAATCAGCCATTGAAAGACCCCCAATCTACTGAGTCCTAGTAAAGAAGTCTGCTAACTGTTGTTCGTAATTATCCGCCGTCAACATTCCAACATTGATTTCATCTGTGACGTTTCCATCTTGAATCGAGTATAGAACGGCACCTTTTAGTTCGTCAGTGTATTCAAAGTTACCACGATCGACAAGTTCCTCGCCATCTGGCTGAAACGTATTATAGAGCGTGACTTGTTGACTCTCTTCGTTCGCTACCTCTTTTACGAATTCAACGAACTCTTCGAATTCACCATCTTCTTCTTTTACAATCAGCAAATAATCATCCTCTTCGGCTGTCATGACCTTCTCAACGTGTTCAATATCACGTTGAACCAAAGACTCATTGGAATTTGAGCAAGCTCCAAGTAAAAACAAGCTGATTCCTAAAGTACCCGCAAGTAGTTTCCTCATAACGTTTACCCCTCCGTCAGACGATTTTCCCCTTCAATAGATCCGCGACTTTCAGGTTGACGCGGAAGTCGAACTTATCTATTAGTGTAACAGTTTTTGGGGTGTCTGAGGTGTCGTCCTGATAGACGGTCAGAAAGCCATCGGTCGTCTGGATATTGAGCACGTCGCCCCGTTCGAGGCGGACGCGCTGCGTCTCGATGATCCTCGCGACGACACGCAATTCGTTCTGGATTCGCTTCTCTCTCGCACTCTCGGCCATGGGTTCGGCCTCCTCTCTACGGTGTACCTTGCTTCAGTTTCTCGAGTCGCTTCGCGATCATCGTGCTCAAAAAGCTCTTCTGGCTGTCGGTGACGTCGTAAACGCCTAAGTTCAGGTTCGTCTCGAACTCGGGGAGGGACATCCCGCCGATGTCATGTCCTTCGAACATCGAGCGGAGGATGCTGTCCTGCAGCACATCTCGTACCGTCAAGGACTTATCTTCCTGACTCGAGGGCGTGTTTGCTTCCGTCTCGTCTTCTTTTTGCTTAAAGTGGATTCGAATCTGTTCGAAATCGAGACCGGCATGACGGCAGGGGATGTCGATGTCATGCAGGGAGCGATCTGTGTCAAAATCGTCCGCCAAGTACTCGTAGCGGTACTTCATCGCCGTCCTGCCGTTCAGGAAGATGGGATACGACTGAATGCGTCGTTTCTTCGTGTCCTGACGCTTGATGACACGAATGATGAGCATCTCACCTTCTTTGAGTCCCATAACCTCGGTCGCTGTCATGAGCCGGCGACCGTCCACATTCTCCGTCTTCGATTTTTTGAGCGAGAACGTCTGCCCTGACCGGGATTTCGTGACGATGGTCGCCTCACCGAGTTTCTTCGAGATTAGTTCGGCGGTCGACTCGTCCGCGGTCAACAGGTAGTGCGTATTCCCGCAGTTGCCGTCGATCGTCTTCCAATCCTCGCCGTACAGGTTCTCGAGCTGAGAGTAGGCCTGGATGACGAGATTGAAACGCATGTTCCGACCGAGACAGACCGTGATGATATTGGCCATGCCCTCGATCGGTGGCATGTTGCCGAACTCATCGAGGAGGAAGACGACTTGACGCTCGCATTTACCTTGTTTCGTCTGCGAGGCGACCCGGGCGAGCGCCGTGTACACCTGTTTGATGTAGAGCGACGCGATGACGTTGAACGTCGGGTCATAGTCCGGGACGATGAGGAACACCGCCACGGGACGGAGCTGATGCATCACCTCACGGATCTGTATCGTCCCGTCGATTGTGTAGTGGAACCGACCGCTCTCCTCGTCATGCGCTTCCAGCTGGATTGTCGAAGTGCTTGAGTCGGTTGAGATCTGAACGATGTCCCCAATTTGGAGTGGTGACGTATGGTATACGATGAAGCTGCCGTCGTCATCGGTCGTGAGCGCATGGGTCGTCCCATCGGGGAACATGAACGTGAGACGTGTCAAAGGCTCGCTCCGCCCGCCGATCCAGCGGTTGAATCCGATGCGTCGCATATCGAGTGAGTTCATCGACGTCAGCTTCCCGGTCCCGTTCAAGGTGAAGATGCCTAGTTTTGCGTTCGTATTGGCCAGAATACTTGCCCGTGTCTGGCCACCCGAGAAGTGGAGCGTCGCGAACTGGAGCCGGGCCGGATGATTCTCCGGAAAGCGCTGAAAGAACTCGTCGAGCGCCGAAATCTCCTGTCCTTGTCGCGTGACCACCGTTCGCGACCCTAAGTCCGAGAGCATGAGGGCGACGTTGTACAGGTTGATCTTCTCCGGTGTGTCCTTCGCCTCCTCACAGAGCCCGAGGATGAGCGCCGTACACAGATCGATCGACGAGTTGGCCCAGAACGGGTCCCGCGCCTTCGGGTCATGGTACAACATGAAGGCGACCGAGCGTGCATACTGTTGGGCGAGCGAGTAGTTCTCCTCGAGGAATGCGTCGATTGTCAGCTGTAACAGGTTATATGACATCGATTGGAGTGGGTTCATCAGGTTCAACACCTCGACCTGATAGCCGCGCTGCTCGAGCGTCTCCTTCGAGGCGGCGAAGAGCTCGCCTTTCGGGTCGTTGATGATTAGGCTCGCCTGATCACTTGCCCGGCTGTACAGGTCGATCGTCGAGAAGACGAACGTCTCGCCCTTCCCGGACCGGGTTGTCCCGATGACCAAGTTGTTGACGGGCGAGTCATCGATGAACAGCTCGTTCTTGATCCGTCCGACGGGGACACCACCCAATCCGTTATAGCGCTTCTTCCGGTCCGGGACACGACGGTACTGTTGCTTCAATTCATCGAACGAGGTGAAGCGGGCGCTCCCTTTCTGATTCTTTCGCAGATCCCGGAAGTTCAGCCATACCTTGCCGAATACGACCAGTCCGATGAGCAGACTGAACGCCATCAGTGCGATCAAGACGGTCGAAGAGGGAAGACTCACCTCCAAGAACAGGGAGGGTGAGAGAGTCGGAATCGTCACTCCGACCAAAAGCCCTTCTTTTAGAATTGGGGTCATGATTTGTCGAATGATGTTGTAGACCCCGTTCAGCAGATAAAAAATCCCGACCGGCAGCACTATTAGGCAGAACAGGGCGGGGAAAACCAGACGTATCGGGAATCGTGGTGATAGAGACGGAGTTCTCAATTATTTCACCTACCTTAATCTGAATAAAGAATTGTTTCTAGGTCAATTTCTTCAGCAGCGATCGCGGCTTGAATCTTCTCACGAGCTGCGGTGTCCTTGCTAGATGTTTTCTTTAGTTTCTCGTTCAGTCCGTCGATCGTGGCCGTAATGTCTTGGTATTTATCGATCTTTGCTTGTACGGCAGGGTCGTTTGTCTTGGACGCCCAATCGTTCGCGGACTCGATGTCCCCGAGATAGAGATAGGCAGTCACTTTCGCAGAAATACGGGGAGCTATCCATTCCACATTTTTCATCTTAGCCACGGTCTCATGGTCCCGTTCCAGTTTGGCGATATCGAACGCGCCCTCGTCGGTCGGATGTGACGCTTGAAAGTCATGGAGCCGTTCCAATTTCTCTGTATCGGATAGCTCGAGCCCGGCCAGCTTCGTCTCGATCAGGATGGGGTCATCCGTGAGCTCGAGTGCCTTCTGGTCTTCTCCTTCTGCAAGATAGAGGTCGACCAATAGGGCATCTTCTTCCTCGGACCGGTCTTTCCGTTCCAGTAAATTGATGAGCGAAGATTCCTCACCTTGGAGCGCCAGGTCGTAAGCATCCAGCCATGTCTGTTCGATACCGGTCACCTGTTCGGCGTGTGCCTCTTTATCGATGAACCATTGCGCCGCAGTGAACAGGGAGGTAAATAGAATCCCAGCCGTGGCCACCCCGTAGATGAGGCGGCGCTGTAGTCGGGTCAGGCGTGACTGATAGGTCGACGATATGATTGAGTTCGATTTGGCGGACTGTCGTTTGTAGTCGTCCGGTGTCTCAGACTCGATCTCGTCGAGGAGCCATAGTTTTTTCGCGTTATCCTCTTTTTTCGTCTTGATCCGTTGTACTCGGTCCTTCACTTGATGGTACAGGTTCGGATACGTTCCTTCTGTGCCGAACGTGAACGTCCCCCGATAGAGCAGTTCGTCTTTTTGGTCGAAGAGCCGGAAGTCACCGGAACAGCTCGTCCCTTCCTCGCTGAGTGCCTGGTTCAGGTCATGGGTCGCGATGACCGCCTCGGCGAAAGGGAGCCGCTCATAGTTCTGGATCCGAGTGTCCGGCACGTCGGTGAATCGTACAAACAGCATCTCGTTCCTCCTCTCGTTTCAAGCAACAAAAAAAGCCTTCCGATTGGAACGCTGCGCGAATGTGCATTAGAATTTGATGTTCTGGTCGACCATTTCAGCGAGCGTGAACGCGCCCATGACGATGATCAGGCCGACAGCGCCGCCGACGAGCCAACCGACGGCCTTCGAGCGGCCCCGATCCCCGCCGAAGATGAAGTAGAAGCCCCCAATCGCGAAGGCGATGGCCGCGGCGATGACGGCGAGTCCCTGAAAGAACTGAAGCAAGCTGAGCCCTGTCTCATTGAGTCCCATGTCGTTCCCTCCTTAGTCCTGGTGCGCCGGTGACTTGAAGCTGAGCTTCGCCTCGAGCGCCTCCATGATGAGTTCCTGGTTGTCCTGGATGACCTGTTGATGTTGCTCGTCGAGCCACTCCTCGTAGTCCTTCCCACGGATGCGTAAGAGTTTCTCGGCGAAGCTACGGTTCTGTTTCTGTTCTTTTGATGCCACGGTACACACTTCCTTCCCTTGATTTCTTGATGTGCAGCAGCACATCATTAAGGACAGTCGGATTCGGTGCGGTGGGTTTCTAGCTGTTCCCCCACGAACTCTGCTCCCCGCTGTGATGAGGAGCTGTACAGGGTTTTTCGATGACCCGGAACGATGCGGTGACCTTGTGGCGAGTTTTAGGCGACTCTCGCCGAACCATCTGTGCGTAGATCCCGCCCACTCGGTCACTGGTGAGGGACACGCCGGTATGTGATTGGAGGAGACCATCCTTAAGGATGTGCTGCTGCGTCGATGTCGGTTACTGGCGGACTCTCTTTCGTTTCTTGACATGGATGAGCTCGTCATCCGGATTCTTGCGCTTGGCGAGCACGTGGGCGTCACAGACGACCGTACGGATTCGATAGTAGAGTTGCGTCAGCTGGACCGCTTCGCCGCTAGCTTTTTCGATGCCGATAAAGCCGTGCAATTCATACGTCTTCCCGTCGAACGTGCGGACCGAGTCGGCCTGCGGCAATTCTTTCAGGTCGAATCGACGTCGCTCGAGTTTGGTGACGGACCGCTTCACCCCATAGCTGAAGTCGATGGCGTCCCACGGTACCGTCGCGAGCGTATGCCCGAATGCACGGGCCAGATGATCGATGTCCGCGATCGACGGCACCGAACGGTTCTGTTCGTACTGGCTGATGGCGGGTTGTGAGATTTCTCCGAGCGTTTTCTCTGATAGTTCGACCTGTGACCAGCCCGAGAGCCGGCGGTTCTCCTTCAACCACTCCCCGAATCGATACATAAGCCTTCCCCTTTCTGTAAACCAAAGCGGCGACCAAACAGATGTTTCCTTTTGTTGGTTCCAATATAGCAGGGATAGGAATAAAAATCATCAGTTTTCTGATATGTCAGAAATTTTACAATTGACGATTCTTGTCGAATCCGCTCTACATGAGGGTTTATAAGCAACAGTAACTCAATATTTTTGGTTTTGTAGCACATCTGTAAAAAAATAACGATTCGAGTATAGAAAATAATGACAAGTATTTTGATTTCAAGAGATTGTGATAGAGTAGAGGAATAGAGGGTTTCGTAAAGAATAAGTGATGAAGAAAGTACTTGGATCGTGGGGTGAGCAAGTGGAATTGAACGAGGCAATCACTGAGCGGATGAAAGAGCTCGCAGCTGAACATAAAATGACTATTCATCAAGTGATTCAAAAAGGTGGATTAAACCAAGCAACCGTTTCGGAACTGATGAGTGGTCGTACAAAGCATCCGAAAGTAAGTACAATTCAAAAATTTTGTGATGGCTTGAATATAACTCTTACTGATTTTTTTGATAATGTTAGGTTCAAATAAAGCTAAATTGGAGGATGTATCGTGCCTAAAACAATAACTCAATATTCAATACTTATCTCTTGTCCTTCAGATGTTCAAGAAGAACTAGCGATTATAGAAGACGTTATTAATGAAATTAATAGAAATATTGGAGATATAAACGGAGTAAAGTTAGAAATTAAACATTGGGGTGCGGATTCTTATCCTGAGTCGGGAGGGCGCCCCCAAAAATTATTGAATAAACAATTTGTTAATACGTGTGACATGGCCATTGCTGTATTTTGGACAAGGTTTGGGACACCCACAGACGATTACGGTTCAGGGACTGAAGAGGAAATCGAACAACTTTTAAAAGACGACAAGCAAGTATTTTTGTACTTTAGTGACGTTCCTTTGCCACCTAGTAAAAAAAATGAAAAAGAATATCAAAGAGTTTTAAACTTCAAAGAACAGTATCATGAAGCTCACCAAACAAAAGGATTGTATGATTCTTACGATAGTATTCAGGAATTTAAAAAAAAGTTAACCAATCATCTTTATCTATACGTACCTAAACTTTTTATAGACAAAAATATTCCGAAACAAGATAGCAGTTTACACATTGTCGGTATAAAAAACGGACTTATCGATGAAGAAATTAAGATTTCACCAACAAATATAGACATAAAAAAAATTACTAATTCTATGGTTATTAAAGCGCAAAATTTAATTGAAGAAATATCAAAAGTTTCTGTCCAAGTCGAAGTAAATACAGTAGAGAATAAGTCAAACAAAATTGAAAGAAATCCAGCTCTAGGCTTAGCTATAAAACACCTTGAACCTATACCGGTTAAAATTGATGACAAAGATCAAGAAGTTATAAAATCATATTTGAATTCAGAATTAATACCATATACTGAAGACACGTTTTTTAATGTGATTGGTGTAAATAAACAACTGGATATGATACCAGACTGGAGAGGTAATCGTGCATACAAATACACTGGACCCTCAGAGATGGTTAAAAAATATGAATTCATATTACAGTTATTAATAAAAATTAAAACTTTAGAATCTTGGAAAGAGTATTTAAACAAGGTTAATTCTTTATTCTATTTAGACTTGGGTATACAAAATAATGGATCAACCTACGATGAAGATGTTGACGTTACGGTCTATGTTGCAAAAAATACACTAATTTTTCATAACGAGTTACCAATACCTTCGGAACTTATTTTAGGTTCTGCCCTGGCGTTGAATCAAGAAATTTATATTTCTCGAAAATCACATCAGGTCAAAGGATTTGATAATTATCCAGAGAGCTCTCGATTCAATCCATCTGGCTTAAATCCGTCCTTAGCATTAGAATCTTATGACGAAAAAATAGAAAGAGAAACCCAAGAATTTAATGAATCTTTGGAAAATATTTTTTGTTATGAACTATATGAAGATGACCAGTTCGATATAATTAGATTCAATCAGAGCTATATAAAACAGCATGATACAATTGCGTTTCCTTCACTTTTATTGTTCAATAAACCGATTGAAAATATAAAAGTAGAAATCACTTCAAAAAAATCACATAAGAAAAATGAACATAAGTTTTATTTTTAAGATTAAAATTATTACTAGAATTGTTTTTAACTGCAAGTGATTAAATTAGTAAAGAGTTTTACTATCAGTTAACCTACAGTAAAATTGATTTTAACTTCTATATAACATCGTTAAAAATAATAGCCCTGTAATCAACGCTGTTATAATCCCTTATATCAACGTATTAAAAATCCCTCAAATTAACGGATAATGATTCTGACAACCTGAAAATGGAGTGTGAGACATGATCCGAAGTGAGGGATTTTTTATGATTCGTGAGTTAAGAAGCAAAGGATGGACAATCAAAACCATCTCTGACGAGACGGGATATGATCCTAAGACAATCAGAAAGTATTTGAAGATGGAAAATGCACCTACGAAAGTAAAGCGGAAAAAGAGGAAAGGAAAACTCGAACCCTACAAAGACTACATAAACGAACGTATAAAAGAAGGTACAACCAATTGCGAGGTTCTGTTCGATGAGATTCAAAAGTTAGGCTATGAAGGCAAAATGACGATTCTGAGAGAGTACGTGAAACCTTACAGACTTCAGCCTGTAATTGATTACGGCCATTGAAATGTACCAGTCTTGCAATCTTATTTACCAAAGAGTGACAAACAATTTACCGGGCGATGCCAAAGTCCCGACCATCCTTCATATCACCTCCCTATTATTAAGGTGCACACCCAATGGTGTGACATCGTTACATGGGAGGTTTTTTATGCTTCGCTATTCGGCCATCCTAAAACTTAAAGAGCAAGGACTCAGCCTGAGAAGCATCGCGGCCAGCACCGGCAACTCGCGTCAGAAAGTGACGGAGGTGATTGAACGGGCGACAGATAAAGGCTTGATGGGGCCCTTCGATGATGACATGACCGATAAGTGGATTGAAGAGTTCTTGTTCCCTGAGAGAACGCTTGAGTCGTCCGGTAGACACCCGATCGACTTTGACTATGTACACAGGGAATTGGCAAAGCCGAACGTCACCTTGTCTCTCCTACATCATGAGTACGAGCTTGAGTGCCGTACGAACAAACGAATCCCTTACTCCTATCGGAGTTTCGTGCGACATTATAGCGCCTATGCGAATAAGCACAAGGCCACACTCCGGATTCGTCGAAAGCCAGGAGAGGTGATGGAAGTCGACTGGGCCGGTTCAACCACGTTCATCATCGACCGAGACACAGGAGAAAAAGTAAAGGCGTACATATTCGTGGCGACATTGCCCTGTAGCCAATTGTCCTATGCCGAGGCGAGTCTCTCGATGGACTTGTCGGCATGGATCACGTGCCATAACCATGCCTACAGCTATTTCGGGGGGAGTACCCAGATTCTCATCCCTGACAATCTGAAGACCGGTGTCACGAGAAACACGTCACGTGAACTCATCCTCAACCCGACATACCGGGAGATGGCTGAACATTATGGGACGGTCGTCATGCCCGCGCGTGTGAGCGCGCCAAAGGACAAACCGAGTGTCGAGGGTTCCGTCGGTGTCATCTCCACTTGGATCATCGCCGCCTTGAGGAACTCCCACTGCTTCAGCCTAGAGGAGCTGAACCGTGAGGTTCATGAAAAGCTGGAAGAGTTCAACCATCGTCCGTTCACCCGGAAGCCCGGTAGCCGTCTCTCCGCATTCGAGGAAGAGGAAAAGTTCGCGTTAGCACCACTCCCGAAGCATTCGTATAAACAATCGAGTTGGCGGGACGCGAAGGTCCGGCCGGACTACCACATATCCGTCGAGAGCATGTTTTATTCGGTGCCCTATGAATACATCAACTGTCAGGTCGCGGTACGACTGACCGAGCAATTGGTCGAGGTGTATTTCAACGAGATGCGGATCGCCTCCCACAAGCGGCTGATCGGGCGCTTCGGACAATTATCGACCAACCGCGATCACATGCCCGACAACCATAAGCTCTACATCGACCAGACCCCGGAGAACGCAAAAGACTGGGCAGACGGGATCGGTCCGAACACCTTGAAAGTGATCGATTTCCTTCTGGGCACTGCTCAGACCGAGCGATTGGCACTCCAATCCATCTTCACGCTGAAGAAGCTGGAGCGACGTTATTCCAAGTATGAGATCGAGCGTGCCTGTAAGATGGTCGTCTCCATGACCAACAGACCGACGGTCAAGGGCATCCAGAGCATCCTGTCGAAAAACAAGAAGAGCGACGCCGAGCAGGAGTTGAAACGCAAGACGGAAACTGCCAACAATCACTATGGCTTCATGCGTGGTGCGGCATACTATGGGGGAGCCGATAAAGATGAATGAACAGACGATTGCCAAACTAATCGAGATGAAGATGAACGGGATGGCCGAAGCCTACGAGGAACAGTCATCCAATCGCGATTTTCAACGCATGGACTTTGATGAACGACTGGCACTACTCGTCGATTTTGAGCATTCCAGACGAAAGAACGGCAAGCTGCACCGGCTGATCCAGGCTGCCTCATTCATCAACTCGAATGCCTGCATCGAGGACATCGAGTACCATGCCGACCGTCGACTGAACAAAGAGCAGATCCTAAAGTTGGCAAGCGGAACTTACATCTTGGACGGTCACAATTTGATTCTGAAGGGACCGACAGGGTCCGGGAAGACCTATCTCGCGACCGCCTTCGGGGTCTCGGCCTGCCGCCAATCGTTCAAGGTGAGATACATCCGTCTGCCTGAACTGTTGGACGAACTGACACTGGCAAAGCTCGCAGCCGACGGGAGCTACCGACGACTCCTCAAAAAGTATACAAAAGTCGACCTACTCATCCTCGATGAATGGCTATTGACCGACTTGACGACTGACGAGGCGACGATCCTCCTCGAGATTTCCGAGTCGCGCCATAAGACCGTCTCCACCATCTACTGTTCACAGATCGACCCGAGCGGATGGCATCTTCGATTAGGAAACGAGACCATCGCAGAGGCGATCCTCGACCGGATCATCCATGACTCATATCAAATCATGATCGACGGTGAAATATCGATGAGGGAACGCCATGGCATATCAGCACGCTGACGTCCGAGCCATCCAAGTGATGGCTCTTTTCTTCGCACTAGGTGGCTCAGTCGTCCGCAATCGATGACTCACAATGCCGCAATCCCTTGTCCACGGACTTTAAGTCACATGATGGTCGACATATGTCACTGAGTGGTACCGAACATGGCATTTGGTGGTAAATAAAATGTCAGAGGCGGTAAAAACTCGTGGCCGTAATCAAGAACTCTTCACTTTTCAACAGTTAAACGACTTTGCCTATAATAACGAAATATACCTTGAACCTCTGGTTCACCACCACGATACCCAGTCCTACAGATAAAATAGCTTCAACTAATCTATAAGAGCTCTATTTTGATTTTTCGACAAAAGTGTAAAACGGTATCGAGCAAAAACTGTCAATTTTATTCAAGCGTTCACAATTGGATATACTGATGATAACCCAACAAAAACCATTAAAATTCCAATTATAATTGTCAAATCAATCTATTAATGTCATATTTTTTTATGTTATTAAAAAAATAGAAGGGATGTAAAAAAATGAAAAAAACTTTAGCCGCTTTAGCTTTTTGTAGTACCCTACTAGTTTCTACTGTAAGTGTATCTGCCGCGTCTTTAAAATCTAATCAAGGGGGAGTAGATGTTGATTCACTCATAAATCAAGAAGCCACTGGTAGCTTTATTATTGATGACTCCAAGTTAAACGATGGCGGATTCTCCGTGTTATCAGTTCAACAACCTGGAGATAGCGGTGGTACTACCGCAGGAGGGGGAATCTTTAGAGTGATTTGGGGGGGAGATCGACACACATCAATTTATGATCATTCCTACAGGATTCATAAATCAAGTGCCTCTAATTCTCACTCGACTGTAAGTAGTGCATGGCAAAATCCAAGAGTAACAGCAAGTGCGTGGATTAAATCTTCGTTAACAGGAAATAAAGCCAATTGGGACGTTAAATAATTTTTTGATAGGAGGAGTTTAATTTGAAAAAAACTTTGAAAAGCTTAACATTATGTGGAGTTCTTATTTCCTCATTTGGTGTATCTTCTGTATCTGCAATGTCACCCGTTGCTAAAGAAGGTGAATTAAATCTGGATGATTTAATCGCATTAGAAGATTCTGGTATGATTATAATAGATGATACACAAAAGAATAATGGCGATTTTTCTATTCAGTCAGTTCAGCCTGGGGAGGGTGGTAGTAGTTCTACTGTCAGTGCTGGCGGAGGTATTTTCACCGTTTCTTATCAATTAGATCGTCATAAGTCTATTTATCAACATTACGGATTGACTCATAAGTCAAGTGCTTCTAATAAATACTCTACTGTACATAGTCCTTGGGAACGACCAGGAGTTACAGCGAGCGCTTGGGTTAAATCTTCATTAACGGGAAACAAAGCTAATTGGAACGTTAGATGATACTAAAAATAAAAACAGGTTAAATGTTAACCTGTTTTTATTTTTTGAAAGGATGTATTTTAGTGAGAAAGGCTACAATTATATTACTTTTATTGACTATATGCATAACTAACCTATTTATTTTCAATACTATTTCAAACTATCAAGTGTCTGATTTACTTTATGGGAATACGACAAAAGTTATAATCGATTATCAAAAAGCTCAGAATGATTTTGATAATGAAGAACTGGTTAATGCACTAATTAATTTTTCTAAAGAAAACCAAGTTAATATTACTCAATATAATTTTGTAAGTGAAAGTTCTTTAAACATTTATTCAACTATCCCTTCAATTAAATCTTATGTTCATTTAAAAAGTGGAAACTTTCCGAAAGACCATACTTATATCTCAAATAAGGTAGATAATCAGTCGGAAGGTGTATTTGACATCTTCTCTACTACATGGAATATCCACATTTATAATTTTAATCAAATAAAAAATGTTGGCTTAAAAAATGAATTGTTTCTACATAAATTTAGTGATAATAACATAAAATTATTTAAAGACACTTTCATCAAATATGGTGACCTTAAATTTGAAAATTCGAAAATAGAGTTAATAAAATTGATCAACTATCCTTTACTATTGCTTTTTATATTCTCAATCTTTTTATATTTTCTTGTTTTTTTCGCTTTTACAGTACAAAAAAGACAAGAAGTTAAACTTTATACTCTTTTCGGATATTCCCATGCAAAAATTATTTGGATGATGATTAAAAAAATATTTAAACCCTCAGTATATTTATATTTATTAATCACAATTTCATATGTTTTAGCACTAAGTATCTTAGAAAAAAGTTATATTTTAAAGCAATACTATATGTTATTTATCTCTTTAAACATTTTATTTTTTATAAGTATTTTACTTGTATCAATGATTTGTATTAAATGGATCATACAGATAAATCTCAACATTCAAAAGTCTAATGCTAAATACCTTTTTGAACAACTAAAAATCATTTCTATGATTTTTAGATTAATTCTTTTAACAAGCTTATTTAGTCTACTATGCTTTTCGCTTGATAGAATCGATTATTTAAACACAAAGCTAGAAGGTGTCGAATATTGGAATAAAACTCAAGATGTATATCGCATTCAAGTTGGGGTGCTAAATGATAATGTATTAAATGATTTAGCTACAAATAAAGAATATAACGATAGAATAAATTTATTTTATAACTCTATTAAAGAAAATAACGATGCATTTTTAATTAACTCTGATTTGTTTAATGTACTTGAATACAAAAATAAAAAACCAGTTTACAGTTATATGATGAATATCACTAAACCAGTAGATATTTACTCTCCTCAAGGCCGGAGTATAATTATCGATAAAAATTATCTAAACGTTAATCCTATTGTTGATAAAGATAACAAGCTAATCACAGATCAAATTATCACCAGTCCAAATGTCTTAAATCTAATAGTTCCTTATCAATACAAAAAATTCGAAGAAGAGATTGTAACTAATTATTCAGAATGGTTTTTCTTCCAAAGCACGACCGTAACAAATATGTATAACAAGGAGCTCAAAAAACCTTTGAGTACCCTACAAAAAAGTGATTTCAATATTAATGTGATTTATTCTAAAGAACAACAAAAATATTTTACATTTAATAGTTACACTGGGGATTCCAAAAACAATATCTTAGATCCCATTGCAATTGTCTATAATGATACTCTTGATACTTCAAATATCGGAGCTTATGCGACCAGCTCTTTATTCTATTTAGATAACTCTAGAGGTGACGCATTTAATAACATTTATGGTGCTCTAAAATTTTCTAATGTTAATGAAATAAACAGTGTAGTTTCAATTTATGATGAAACAAATACTCAAATCATATCTTTGAAGTGGGAAATATTACAACAAGTTTTAGGATCTATAATTTTAACGGTCTTCTCTTTACTTTTATTTATGGGCTATGTATGGAGTTATTATTACTCACAAGTTTATCGTTTAACGATTAACTATCTATTCGGTTATTCTTATCTTAAAAACAATAAACAAATTATCATTGTGTCCATAATTTTGAATATCTTTGCCACCTTCATATCTTATTTACTTTTTAAAAATAATATAATTCTTCTTTTTTCAATTTCTTTCTTAATTGCTGAAATGGGTGTATTATACGGTCTGGGAAGAAATTTAATGAAAACTAATATGCAAAAAGTAATAAAAGGAGAAATCTAATTTTATGATAAAGCTTAGTAATGTTTCAAAAGGTTTTAAAGAGAGGTATATTCTTTCAAATTTTTCACTCACAGTAGAAAAAGGAGAATTTGTAAGCATAGTAGGGAAAAGTGGTTCGGGCAAAACAACACTATTAAATTTAATAGGATTAATTGAAAAACCTGACAAAGGCCATATTGAAATTGAAGGCGAAAATATTTTGAACCCTAAAAGTATAATGAATTTAAGAAGATATACTTTCGGCTATATTTTTCAGAATTATGCTTTACTTAACGATCAATCTGTGAAAGATAATTTAACTATTTCACAAGCATATTCAAAAAAAACAAACGATGATCTTTATATTAGTGCACTTGAACAAGTAGGTTTAGACAAATCATACTTATTCAAAAGAATTTATGAATTGAGTGGAGGAGAACAACAAAGAATAGCCATCGCTAGGATTATTATAAAACCTTGCGATATCATTTTAGCCGATGAGCCTACAGGGAATTTAGATGATTTTAATAAAAACATTGTCCTTTCTCTTTTTAAAAAATTACAAAAAGACGGAAAAACAATTATATGTGTCACACATGATAACGAAATTGCTCAACAATCAGATAGAATTATAACACTATAAGGAGGTAGCACATGTTTAAATCTATTAGCTTATCATTTGTGAACTGTCTACTAATTTTATTAACTGTTTTACTGCATAAAATTCTTTATAGAGTAATGTTATGGGATTATGAAAGTTTAATTATGTATTGGGGAATCTTTGTAGCTATATTTTTAGTCCTAAACATTTTATCGAATCTAGTTTTTTTACAACCAAGAAAAAAATACTAAATTTGAATGATTTTTTGTGGAACTGAACTCTGGGCATCCACTCCTTTTAGGCGATTCCCTTTTTCATGAAGTAAAGTACCCAACATACGTCACAAGTCGACGCATGTTGGGTACTTTTTTGTCTTGATGCTGTAACATCGTATTCAAATCTCATCAATGTGTTGATCGAGCACATTTAAATCATGGGGGCGAATCGTCTTGAAAAACTTTCGGACCTCGCTCCTTTTGACAACCTCATATCGCTTTAAATGTATACAGAAGTCCATGAGGGTATGCTGACGAATGAGTGTTTGCTGTTCCTCTTGATTTACGATGTACAGTTCAGCGTCTGTGATGACTTCTCGAATGTCCGCGTCATCGCTACATATCAATCCAGCGCTGATCAATCTCGCGGCAGCAAGGCTATGGATTTCACCCAAATCGCTCGTATGTTTGAGTGGCCGACCTTCTCTGATTTTCTTTTCGTCCAATTGTTGAAACGCAAGGCGCACTTCTGTCAGATAAACCAGATAAAGGTCATAAAGTTCATCCGTCGCAATCGATACTTCCGATTCAGTGTAATCAACGCTGTTATAATGGTTCTCCCTCACTTTTGATGAAACGCTTCATCCCTGTGGTTATATAGACATCGATTTCTATTTCAGGATAACAGCGAGCGTCAAGTGACATTCAATACTTTGATGCGCAACAGCTCCAATCCTGCCCGACCATACATTTGGCGTTTGATCGTCTTGAGTCGGTTGACCTGTCCCTCGACCATGCCGTTTGACCAGGGCAGCGTCATCCCGAGCCGGATGGCGTCGATGTCCCCTCGTATATAGGTTGTGAAAGAGGATAGTGGGGTTTCGTTCATCCATTCTGCCTGTTCACACCATTTTAGGATATCCTGTTCAGACGTCGCTTCGCCGAAAAGATTCTTGAACGAGCGGACGAGTTCGTTCAATACCTTCAGGAAAGGATGGATGTCCAGTATCTTTATGAAAAGTGGTTTGTTAGAAGGCTCGTCCTCCCAGAGGACTTTCTGGATGATTCGTCGATTGATGTTAATCTCGTGTGGGACTGTTTTTTTCAATCTTGCCACATAAGGTCGAAACGTACTGATTCCACGGGGATATCCTTTCCGTTTCAACGTCCGGTACATCCATTCGGTCGTCCTACCTTGGCGGATCCATCTGACGATGTCTGCCCTGTAGATGTCTGCACTGTGTCGTCGATGTGACCGACTGATTCTTGGTGGCTCTGTCAGCTGTAGGTACCTACGGCACGTCTTCGGGTCGATATGGTGACGTCTGATCAACTCGGAGATCGGAACACCCTGTCTCGCATCCTGTTGTACTGAGAGAACAAGCGTCCATTTTCTTCTTTCAGCGTCTGTCAGTTCACGTTCGGCGTTAAGGCAATCCGGTTCGAGAAGGATTTTTTCACTAGATGGAAGACGTCTCTTCAAGATGTCTTCCATCTTCTTCCCTAAGTTATGAAACAAGTGCCATCGGTCACTCACCTGCTGAATCGTCTCATCGGCCAAATGGATGGCCTCCCGAAACTCCATGGACCCGTCACGTGCCACCACCTGGATGGTGGGATGCGAACGGATCCAAGCACAGACGGTTTTGACATCTCGAGAGGGAAGTAAGGCGATCGGGCGTCGTGTCTCTAGATCACAGATGATTGTCCCGTATTTTTTTCGTTTTCTCCAGGCCCAGTCATCAATGCCGACCACGCGAGGGTCAGACATCTTCCGATGATGCTGTGAGCGTTTCAACAGTCGGAGTATCGTACTATCGCTTATATTGTTCAAGATACGTTCCAGCCCGATCGCACTCATCCCACTTAAGAGCCTCAGTAGCCCACGTTCTAAACGGATTGTTCTGCGGGAGTGTGGTCGACACAGGGAAGGAAATCTCTCCGTAAAGATGCTTGAGGGACAGCTTGGTTCGTCGCAAAAGAAACGTCTTGCCTGAATTCGTAGCTGCACATCAAATCCGAACACACGCTCATCGAGCAATGTCCTGATGTATCGGCTATGGACACGATGTGAGCTTTTAGTGCAATGGGGACAGGGTGCGCACGACTTTTTTCCATGACAAATGAACTGATATGTTTCATCATGACGGTTCACCTCGACCACTTCTAGTTCTGGAAGAAACTCGTTTAACATGATTGATCCCTTCAATCCTTTTAGTGAACTAATTCCCGAAGACGGGCTTCACCAAAAGTGAGGAAGAACCAATTTTAAACCGCTGTTGACAGTCGCCTATCGCATCGGGAAATCCAACAACAACGAGCTCGTGTTCCATACGATGATGCCAGCCATCGCGGGGCTCCGTCCAGGAGCGCGTCCGATGATCCATAGTGACCGAGGGCTCCAATATACCTCGAGAGGGTTCAAACGTATGGTGAAAGACGCAGGACTAATCGGCAACATGTCCTGAGTTGGTCGTTGTCTCGACAACGCCCCGATCGAGAGTTTTTGGGGCACTTTGAAAGTCGAGATGTACTACTTGCGTGAGTTCCAGGTCTATAGCGAACTCACGTCGGCCATCGAGACCTACATATCGTTCTACAACCATGGTCTACTCTAGAAACGACTAAACGGCTTGAGCCCTGTCGAATACAGGTCTCAAGCCGTTTAGATTGGTTTTCATTATTTGCCCTGTCTACTTGACGGGGAGCGGTTCAAATCGCAAAGGGCGATTTGGTTTGTCAATAGCCTGACTAATCGGGCGAATGGTGTTTTTGTGTTCAAAAATGAGACCATACCCTTATTCTTCTCCCGATTTTTTTGAAGTTTTCCCACCGTCTGCTTGCATGTTTTACGCGGTCTATATCCAATTGCTTGAATCTTATCGAATGTATAGGTCACTTTTTACTTGATAATTGGGAGCAATGATTTTCTTTTTTTGCGGCAATGGCTAATCTTACACGGGAATTGCGATTGTCTACATTCTGTTTTATGGCGTGGTAGACTTCTCCGTCTATGCCTTGTAATAAAACTATGTAAATCATTTCTAATAAATTATCGGTATGGACCTAAGGAACGGAGTCATCAAGGTGAACCCATGTCACATTGTCGAAGTTCAGCATGCGTTTAATGTGATCGCCACCCCATAAGAATTCGTTTCTGCACAGATGGCACCAAACCTTAGAACGACAATAGGTAGACCTTTGTCATTATAAGCGGATAGGGTTTGTTCAGAAAGGATTTTAGTGGAGATATGTTTCTGGGTGGTCAT
>Ga0172374_1000318_pt1 | contig 37225 bp, 42 predicted proteins | sample LakKiv3m_FD_114536 | JGI IMG/M metagenome (GOLD analysis project Ga0172374, IMG submission 114536) | Freshwater microbial communities from Kabuno Bay, South-Kivu, Congo - kab_092012_10.3m | ecosystem: Environmental > Aquatic > Freshwater > Lake | place: Democratic Republic of the Congo... | reverse complement strand
GGCGTGGCTGAGCTGCGGCTCAAGGACGAGAGCCAGCGCTTCGGCTTCGGCGCCTTCAAGGCGCTGGGCGGCGTGCTGGCGGTCTACAACGTGCTGTCCGGCGCGGTCGGCGAGGCGCGCCACGTCAACGCGAGCTTCAGGGAGGTGATGGAGGGGCGGCACCGCGACATCACCGGCGGCTTCGTGTTTGCGACGGCCAGCTCGGGCAACCACGGCCGCTCGGTGGCGGCGGGGGCCAAGCTGTTCGGCAATCGCTGCGTGGTGTTCCTGCCCAAGTTCACCAGTGCGGAGAAGGAGGCGGCGATCCGGGCGCGCGGCGCCGAGGTGATCCGCATCGACGGCGACTACGACACCGCCGTGGCCGAGTGCAAGCGCCGCTCGGCGGAGAACGGCTGGACCGTGATCTCCGACACCTCGTGGGAGTGCTACGAGGCGGTGCCGAAGAGCGTGATGCGCGGCTACACGGTGCTGGTGCACGAGATCGTCGAGCAGTGGCGCCAGGCGCCGACGCACGTCTTCGTCCAGGCGGGCGTGGGCGGGCTGGCCGCCGCGGTGATCGGCTATCTGTGGGCGGTGTGCGGGACGCGGCCGCTGTTCGTCGTGGTCGAGCCGGTGAGCGCGGACTGCTGGTTCCAGAGCAACCTGGCGGGCAAGCCGACGCTGGCGAGCGGCGACGCCGACACGGCGATGGGCGGGCTCGCCTGCCGCGAGATCTCGCCCGTGACCTGGCCGGTGATCGGCGAGGGCGCGGACTGGTTCATGACCATCGAGGAGGACCAGGTGCTGCCGGCGCGCCGCCTGCTCGCCCATCCGCTGGATGGCGATCCGGAAATCCAGTCCGGCCCGTCGGGCTGCGCGGGACTGGCGGGGCTGGTGCGCGCCTGCACCGACGAGGCGGCGTTCAAGGCGCTGGGGCTCGGGCCCAAGGCGCGCGTGCTGGTGATCAGTAGCGAGGGCGATCTCGGCGAGCCGCTGCCGGAGGAGTGACCCCCTTCCGGCGCTGCGCGCCACCTTCCCCCGCAGACGGGGGAAGGCGTGAGTTCTTCTCCTCCCCCGCGTCTGCGGGGGAGGTGCCCTCGTCATCGAGGGCGGAGGGGGTGTACGGTGCCGCCGACGCGATCTGGTGGAGTACCCCGTGCAGCTTCAGCTCAAGACCTGGCAATTCGTCGAGGACTATCTCAAGACCAAGACCGGCATCATCATCCCGATCGGCTCGACCGAGCAGCACGGGCCGACCGGCCTGATCGGCACCGACGCGCTGACCGCCGAGATGATCGCGCGCGGCGCCGGCGAGAAGGCGGGCGCGCTGGTGGCGCCGACCATCTCGGTCGGCATGGCGCAGCATCACCTGGCCTTCGCGGGCTCGGTGACCTTGCGGCCGACGACCCTGATTGCGGTGGTGCGCGACACGGTGGTGTCGCTGGCGCGCCACGGCTTCACGCGCTTCTTCTTCGTGAACGGGCATGGCGGCAACATCGCCACGGTGACGGCCGCCTTCTCCGAGATCTACGCCGAGCGCTCGATGGAGAAGCTCTCCAACCAGCCGCCGATCAAGTGTGCGCTGCGCAACTGGTGGGAGGGCGCGGGCATCAAGCGGCTGAGCGCCGAGCTCTACCCGACCGGCGAGGGCAGCCACGCCACGGCGTCGGAGGTGGCGCTCACCTGGTACGGCTGGCCCGAGACCATGCAGCAGAAGCCGATGGAGCCGCGCATCGCGCCCAACGGCAGCTTCGCCGACGCCGAGGATTATCGCCGCAACTTCCCCGACGGCCGCATCGGCTCCGACCCCAACCAGGCGCGGCCCGAGCACGGCAAGCGCATCTACGAGGTCGCGGTCGAGGAAGTGGCGCGCGATTATGAGGCGTGGATGGCGAGGTAGGGGGCGCCCCCTCCGGCGCCGTAAGACGGCGCCACCTCCCCCGCAGACGGGGGAGGAACAGAAGTCTTGCCTTCCCCCGTCTGCGGGGGAAGGTGGCGCGCAGCGCCGGAAGGGGGTCGACATGCAGGTCGGGTTCATCGGACTGGGTCTCATGGGCGCGAGCCTCGCGGCCAATCTGCAGAAGGCGGGGCACGCGCTCACGGTGCACGATGCGCGGCGCGCCGCCGCCGATGCCCACGTCAAGGCGGGCGCCGTGTGGGCGGCCTCGCCGGCGGCGGTCGCGGCGGCGTCGGAGGTGGTGTTCACCTCACTGCCCGGCCCGGCCGAGGTCGAGGCGGTGGCGCTCGGGCCCGACGGGCTGCTGGGCGGCATGAAGCGCGGCCACGCCTATTTCGACCTCTCGACCAACGCGCGCGCCACGGTGCGCAAGGTCCACGCCGCGTTCGCGGCCGAGGGCGTGCACATGTTCGACGCGCCGGTGAGCGGCGGCCCGCGCGGCGCGCGCACCGGCAAGCTCGCGATCTGGGTGGGCGGCGACAAGGACATCTTCCAGCACTACAAGCCGGTGCTCGACGCGATGGGCGACAAGGTCCGCTACATCGGCGCGATCGGCCAGGCCACCGTCGCCAAGCTGGTGCACAATTGCTCGGGCTACGCCATCAACGCCGCCCTGGCCGAGGTGTTCACCATGGGCGTCAAGGCGGGCGTCGATCCGCTGGTGCTGTTCGAGGCGGTGCGCCAGGGCGCGATCGGAAGGCGCAACACCTATGACGGGCTGATCGACCAGTTCCTGCCCGGCACCTACGACCCGCCGGCCTTTGCGCTGCGCCTGGCGCACAAGGACGTGTCGCTGGCGGTGGCGCTCGCCAAGGAGGTGAGCGTGCCGATGCGGCTCGCCAACCTGACGCTGGAGGAGATGACCGAGGCGATGAACCGCGGCTGGGGCGAGCGCGATTCGCGGGTCTCGATGCTGCTGCAGGAGGAGCGCGCCGGCGTCAGGATCGCCGTCGACGCGGAGCGCCTGCAGGCCTCGCTCAAGGACCACGACGTCGGCACGGGGTGAGCGGCACGGGGTGACGCCCCCTCCGCCCTCGATGACGAGGGCACCTCCCCCATTTGATGGGGGAGGAGAAGAATTTCTTCACTGCCCCCGCGGAGCGGGGGAAGTCGGCGCGAATCGGCGCTGTTTACAGCGCCTTTGCCGGAAGGGGGTCAGACGCCCGCCATCTTCGTGATCAGCTTCCACTGCTCGGCGCTCACCGGCACGACCGAGAGGCGCGACTGGCGGACCAGGCCGAACTCCTTCAGCCGCGGCTCGGCCTTGATGGCGGCGAGCGTCACCGGCGCCTTGACCGGGCCGACCGGCTTCACGTCGACGGTGACGGCCTTGCCCGCCTTGTCGGTCGGGTCGGGGTAGGCCGCCTTCACCACCTCGGCGAGGCCCACGATCTCCTTGCCCTCGTTGGAGTGATAGAAGAAGCAGCGGTCGCCGGCCTTCATGCCCCGGAGGTTGATCGCGGCCTGGGCGTTGCGCACGCCGGTCCACGAGGTCCGGCCGTCCTTGACGAACTGCGACCACGAATAGGCCGACGGCTCGGACTTGATGAGCCAATACGCCATGTCACTCCCCTCGTTCTCTCCGGGCTACTCGCCCTCCCTCCGCAGCGGCCTGGCCAGCAGCGCGCGGATCGCCGCGTCGAGATCGGCGCCGCGGTGCAGGATAGCATCGACGGCGGCACAGATCGGCATCTCGATGCCGAGCTTCGCGGCCCGCGCCAGCACGGCCGGCGCGGTGGCCTCGCCCTCGACGACCTGGCGCCGCCCCGCCATGTGACGGGCGAGCGAGCTGCCCTTGCCCAGCGCCAGTCCCAGCGAACGGTTGCGCGACAGCGGGCCGTTGCAGGTGAGCACGAGATCGCCGAGGCCGCTCAAGCCGGTGAGCGTCTCGAGCCGGGCGCCGAGGGCGAGGCCGAGCCGCGCCATCTCGGCGAAGCCGCGGGTGATCAGCGCGGCGGCGGCGTTGTGGCCGAGACCGCGGCCCTCGACGATGCCGGCGGCGATCGCCAGCACGTTCTTCACCGCGCCGCCCAGCGAGACGCCGGTGACGTCGTCGGTCCAGTAGGGCCGGAACATGCCGGCGGCGAGTGCCGCGGCAAGGTCGCGGCCGAGGCTCTCGTCGGCGGTGGCGATGCTGACCGCGGTGGGCAGGCCCTGCACCGCCTCCTCGGCGAAGCTCGGGCCCGACAGCATGGCGAGCGCGCGGCCGGGCAGCATCTCGGTCACGACCTCCGGCATCAGCAGGCCGGTCGAGGCCTCGATGCCCTTGGCGCAGATCACGACCGGCGACGCGCCGGGCAGTTCACGCGCCACGGCGCGCACGGCCTGCGCCGGACAGACCAGCAGGAGGGCGTCGCAGGCCGCGAGGGCGCCGAGATCGGGCGCGGCCTCGATGCCGGCGTCGAGCGGCTGGCCCGGCAGGTAGACGGGATTGACGCGCTCCAGGGCGATCGCCGTCGACACGGCGGGATCGCGCGACCACAAGGTCACGCGGCGGCCGGCGCGGCGCGCCAGGCAGGCGAGCGCGGTGCCCCAGGCGCCGCCGCCGACCACGCCGATGTGACCGACGGCACTCACAGGCTGAGGTTGAAGGCGATGGAGATGCGCTGCGCCGTGCCGAGATAGGGCCGCACCTGGTGCAGCACCCAGGACGGGAACATCACCAGCCGGCCGGCGCGCGGCGAGATCGTCTGGTTGGTGCCGGCCGACAGGCCGCCCGCGATGGCAAACGCCAGGTGCGGCGCGTACATGGCGGGCGCGGGCCCGCGCGGGTCCATGAACTCGAGCTCGCCGCCCAGCGCGGGATCGGCGCCGATGCCGCCATCGTCGACATAGTAGACGCCCGACCAGAAGGCGCCGGGATGGGAATGGAACTCGTTGCCGTGGCCGCTGCGGTTGATGTTCGCCCACATGTTGGCCTGCCACATGATGGCGACCGGATTGCCGCTGCGGTCGCGCGTGGCGCGGTTGGCGATGTTGCGGCCGACCGCCAGCAGCTTGATGGCGGCGGGGCCGGCCCATTTGTCGACGTCCCAGGTCGACTGCCAGCCGCCGAGCGTGCTGTGCGATTTGCTGGGCTGCTCGGCCTCGCGCTTCAGCATGGCGGGCAAGAGCGCGGCGTTGAGCTGCGGCCCGTCGGGCAGGTCGGCGATCAGGATCGGCGTCGGGAACGCCGCGACCGTGTCGAAGGCAGGCTTGGCTTGGCTCATGGACGGCAGTCTACACGCGAACGGCAGTCGTTGGATCGAGCGGCCAGCGCGGGCGGGGACGGAAATCGAGCGCATCGACGCGGCCGAGCCGCAACCGCTCGAGGCCGGCCCAGGCGATCATGGCGCCGTTGTCGGTGCAGAGCCCGACCGGCGGCGCGACCAGCACGGCGCCGTTCGCCGCCGCGACCTGCTCGAGCCGGCCGCGCAGGTAGAGGTTGGCGGCGACGCCGCCCGCGACGACGAGAGTCGGCGACGGCGCGAGGGCGAGCGCGTTGGCCGAGCGGTCGGCCAGCACGTCGCCCACCGTGCGCTGGAAGGAGGCGCAGAGATCGGCCACGGCGCGCGGATCGCCGGCCGGCAGTTTTTCGACGGCCAGCCGCACCGCGGTCTTGAGGCCGGAGAAGGAGAAGTCGCAGCCGGGCTTGCGCCACATCGGCCGCGGCAGGGCGAAGCGCTGCGGATCGCCGCCCTGGGCAGCCTTCTCGATCGCCGGCCCGCCGGGAAAGCCGAGGCCCAGCAGCTTGGCGGTCTTGTCGAAGCATTCGCCGACCGCATCGTCGATCGTGGTGCCGAGGCGAATGAAGTCGCCCCCCTGACTATCGGGGCCTCTGACGGTGAGGAGCTGGCAATGGCCGCCCGACACCAGCAGCAGGAGATAGGGGAACGCGACCGGCTCGGTCAGCCGCACCGTGAGCGCATGGCCCTCGAGATGGTTGACCGCGAGGAACGGCTTCTCATGCGCGAAGGCGAGCGCCTTGGCCGTCATCACGCCCACCATGACGCCGCCGATCAGGCCCGGCCCGCCGGTGGCGGCGATGCCGTCGAGATCGCCGAGGCCCACGCCCGCTTCGGCGAGCGCCTGCTCGACCAGCCCGTCGATGCGCTCCAGGTGGGCGCGCGCGGCGATCTCGGGCACGACGCCGCCGAAGCGGCGGTGCTCGGCGAGCTGGCTGTAGACGACGTTGGACAGGATGCGGCCGACCGGCCTCATCTCCCCCGGCGCGGTGCCCGGCGGTCCCTCGACCACGGCGACAGCCGTTTCGTCGCAGCTCGTTTCGATGCCCAGCACGCGCATGGCCCCTTCTAGCGTCGCGGCCCGGGCTACGCTAGAGCAGCGCCATGGCGTCTCCCCTCCTCCGGCTCGGCACGCGCGGCAGCCGGCTCGCCCTCACCCAGACCGGCCTGGTGCGCGACGCGCTCGCCCGCGCGGTGCCTGCGCTTTCCGCCGAGGGCGCGATCGAGATCGTGGCCATCAAGACCACCGGCGATGCGATCCAGGATCGGCCGCTCTCGGAAGCGGGCGGCAAGGGCCTGTTCGTGAAGGAGATCGAGGAGGCGCTGCTGTCGAAGCGCATCGACGCCGCGGTGCACAGCATGAAGGACATGCCGACGGCGCAGCCGGCGGGCCTCGCGATCTCGGCTTTCCTGCCGCGCGAGGACACGCGCGACGTGCTGATCGCGGGCGACGTGACGCGCATCGAGGACCTGCCGAAGGCGGCGATCGTCGGCACTTCGGCGCTCAGGCGGCGCGCGCTGCTGCTGCACAAGCGGCCCGACCTCGAGATCGTGACGCTGCGCGGCAATGTCGAGACGCGGCTCGCCAAGCGCGAGGCCGGCACCGTCGCCGCGACATTGCTGGCGCTCGCCGGGCTGAAGCGGCTGGGCATGGGCCATGTCGGCACGCCGGTGCCGCACGAGGACATGCTGCCCGCCGTCGGACAGGGCGCGGTGTGCATCGAGGCGCGCGAGGACGATGTGCGGACGCGCGGCTGGCTGGCCGCCATCGATCATGCCGCGACGGCCACCTGCGTCAGCGCCGAGCATGCGATGCTGGCCGTGCTCGACGGCTCCTGCCGCACGCCCATCGCCGGCCACGCCACGCTGAACGGCGACACGCTGCACCTGCGCGGGCTGATCGCGCGGCCCGATGGCTCCGAGGTGATCGCCACGGAACGGCGCGGCCGGGCGGGCGACGCCGCCGCCCTCGGCCGCGATGCCGGCGAAGAGCTGAAGCGCCGCGGCGGGCCGAACTTCTTCGGTTAGGGCTTCTTCGACTAGAGCATGTTCCAGTTAGATAGGTTCATGGTCTTCCGGACCGCGCGCGTCCCGCGCGCCTCATGAGCGCGCGGGACGCGCGCGGTCCGGAAGACCATGAGTCCATCCAAACGGCATCCGCTCTACATCTTCTGGCAGACGAAGGCGTAGCCGGGGAACAGGCCGGATTTCTCGCGCTCGAGCTGCTCCCAGTTCGCGAGGTCGGCCATCGTGCGCTCGGTGCGGAAGCGCGATGCGTAGAGCGCGAGCGGCCCCGCGCCCGCGTCGGCGCGCTGCGAGGCGCCGACATTGAACTCGAAGCCGAGGAAGCGCAGCCCGCTGCCGTCGAGGAAGCCGCGCAGGCGCGAGACGGTGAAGCGATGCTCCTGCACGTGGAAGCAGAGATCGCGCAGCAGACTCGCGCTCCAGAAATCCTCCCACTCGGTGAGCGGGCGCAGGCGGCGCCATTCGCCCGTCATCACCTTGCGGCGGAACTCGCGCAGGCCGTCGAGGGTCGCGGGCAGGCGCGCCGCCTCGATGTCGCGCCGCGCCTTCACGACGAGGACGCGCGCATGCTCGCCGTAGAGGCCGAGCCGCAGGAAGGCGCCGGGCCGCAGCACCGCGGAGATCGCCAGCAGGCCCGCCTTCGGATCGGCCATGTGATGCAGCACGCCGACGCACTCGGCATGGTCGAAGGTGCGGCCGAGCCTGGGCAGGTCGAGGATGTCGCCGCGCAGAAACTGGATGTTGGCGACGCCGTGGCGGAGGGCCATGCGCTTGCCATAGGCGAGGCTCGCCCGCGAAAGATCGACGCCCGTCACCTCGGCGTTCGCGTAGGACGAGGCCACGGTCAGCGGATGCTGGCCCGTGCCGGCGCCCGGCATCAGCACCTGCAGCGGTCCCGCGCCGCCGAAATCGACCGCAGCGGCGTGCGGGAAGTCGCGCAGGAGGGCCGCGCGCACGTCGACCGGCGGCCGGCGCGGCAGATGCGTCCAGCGCGGATAGGGGTTGGCCTCGTACATCGCCTGGACCGACAGCGAGACGGCGTCGGTGATGGGGGCGATCTCGGCGATCTCCGCGGCCAGCGCGCGTTCCTCGACCGTCTCGGCGCGCGGCGCCGCGGGCGGGCGGAACATCGCGGCGGCGGGACCGTCGGCCACGGCGGGATCGTCGGGCCAGATGTATTCGTTCAGCCACGCCTGCTCGGCGAGCGAGGCGATCAGCTCGGCGAGCGCGGGCGACGGCGCGGCCGAGACCAGCGCCGCGCGCAGCTTGAGCAGCCGGCGCTCGAGCGCGGCGTCGCGGTTCAGCGACTTCCTCAGGAACTCGTGCAGCAGGCGATCGCCCGCCAGCGCCTGCAGGTCGTCGTCGGCCGGCCAGCCGACCGCGATCTGGTTGGCCGCGCCCCAGCCGACCGCGTCCCAGTTGGCGCCCGAGTCGGCATAGGCCTCGAGCAGCAACTCACGCAGAGGGGCGTTGGGCTGTGTCGTGCGGGCGCGCTCGAGGATCGCATCGAGCCCCATGCGCGCCTGCGCATCGTTCGGGTCGGCGGCGAGCGCACGGCGATAGGCAGCCATCGCCTCGTCGAAGCGGCCGGCCGCGAAAAACTGGTCTCCGGTCGAGCTCACAGGCTGAGGTTGAAAGCGATGGAGATGCGTGTGGCGCCGCCGCGATAGGCGCGCACCTGGTGCATCAGCCAGGACGGGAACATAACCAGCCGGCCCGCCTTGGGCTGCACCGCCTCGTTGACGCCGCCCGACAGGCCACCCTGCATGGCGACGCCGAGATGCGGCGCATACATCATCGGTCCGGCGCCGCGCGGATCCATAAACTCGAGCGCGCCGCCCAGCGAGGGATCGTCGGAGATGCCGCCGTCGTCGACGTAATAGACGCCCGACCAGAAGGCGCCGGGATGCTAGTGCATCAGGTTGGCGTGGCCGGTGCGGTTGATGTTGGCCCACATGTTGGCGCGCCAGGTCACGGCGAAGAAGCCGGGATGCGGCCCCTGGCCCGGCTCGCCTTTGCGGTCGGTCGTCACCTTGTTCGCCGTGTTGCGCGCGATGGCCAGCAGCTTCAGCGCCGGCGCGCCGCCCCAGCGGTCCATGTCCCAGCTCGACTGCCAGCCGCCCTCGTTGGAGTGCTCGGTCGTCGGGTGCGTCTTTTCGCGCTCCTCGATCACCCGACGCAGGTCGGCATTCAATGCCGCCGAGTCGGGCACGTCAAAAAGGACGATCGGCGTCGGAAACAGCGAAACGATCTGGGGCGCGGTGATCGGCGCGTTGCTCATGGATCGAGCGTATACCCCATCCGGAACGGATTGCCACCGAGGCGGGCCGGACCCTAGAGTCGCAGCCATGCTCCCTGCCCTGCGCCTCCTGCTGACGCTGTGCGGTCTCTCCATCCTGCTCGCGGCCTGCGAGTCGGCGCCGGTGTCGGGCCGCTCGCAGATCATGCTGGTGAGCGAGAACGAAGAGCGGCAGATGGGCCTGCAGGCCTATCGCGAGGTGCTGAACAAGGAGCCGCTGTCGTCCGACGCGGAGATCAACGCGCTGGTCGAAAAGGTCGGGCGCCGCATCGCCGCGGCCGCCGAGCGGCCGCCGCGCGAGCTGTGGCGCGCCCCGCACTTCCGCTGGGAGTTCAAGACGGTCGACAGGAACGAGCCCAACGCCTTCTGCCTGCCGGGCGGCAAGATCGTGGTCTACACCGGCATCCTGCCGATCACCCGGACCGAGACCGGTCTCGCCGTCGTCGTCGCGCACGAGGTCGCGCACGCGCTGGCGCGCCACGGCGCGGAGCGCATGAGCGACCAGATGGTGGCCTCGGTCGGCGCCACCGCCGCGGCCGTCGCGCTGTCGGCGACGGTGAGCGGCAAGAGCCGCACCTATCTGCCGGCGATGATGGCGGCACTGGGCGCCGGCGCCACCGTGGGCTACCTCCTGCCGATGTCGCGGGCGCAGGAATCGGAAGCCGACCGCATCGGCCTCGTGCTGATGGCGCTGGCGGGCTACGACCCACGCGAGGCGGTCGGCCTGTGGGAGCGCATGCGGGCGGCCAACAGCGGCAGGCGGCAGGCGGAGTGGCTCAGCACGCATCCCGCCGACACCACGCGGCTCAGCGACATCAGGCGCTGGCTTCCCGAAGCCATGCAGTACTATCGCCCGCGATGACCGATACGCCCAATACTCTCGCGATGGAATACGACGCGACGGGACTGCTCTGCCCGCTGCCGGTGCTGCGTGCCAACCGCAAGCTGCGCGAGCTCGGCGTCGGTGGCCTGCTGACGGTGCGCGCCACCGATCCGGCGGCCGAAGCCGACTTTCCCGCCTATTGCCGGCAGACCGGTCACGAACTTGTCTCGGCCACCCGCGACGGCGAGGTGCTGGTGTTCGTCATCCGGAAACGCTAGACGGCGAGCATCGCCAGACGGCGGGCCGACAGACAAGAGAGAGTTCATGCCGCAGGTCACCTTCAAGACGATCGATTCCACCGCCGTGTCGGGAAAGCGCGTGCTGGTGCGCGTCGATCTCAACGTGCCGATGAAGAACGGCAAGGTCACCGACGCCACGCGCATCGAGCGCGCGGCGCCGACGCTCCGGGAACTCGCGGCCAAGGGCGCCAAGGTGATCGTGCTCAGCCATTTCGGCCGGCCCGACGGCAAGCGGGTGCCGGAGTTGAGTCTGCGTCCGCTGGTCGAGCCGCTGGCGCAGGCGCTGGGCAAGCCGGTCGCCTTCGCCGAGGACTGCGTCGGCCCGCTCGCCGAAGAGGCCGTGCGCGCCCTGAAGGCGGGCGACGTGCTGCTGCTGGAGAATCTGCGCTTCCACAAGGAGGAGGAGAAGAACGTCGCGGCCTTCATCGACCAGCTGTCGCTGCTGGGCGACGTCTACGTGAACGACGCCTTCTCGGCGGCGCACCGCGCGCACGCCTCGACCGAAGGTCTCGCCAACCGCCTGCCCGCCGCCGCCGGCCGGCTGATGCAGGCCGAGCTCGAGGCGCTCGACAAGGCGCTGGGCACGCCCAGGCGGCCGGTCGCGGCCATCGTCGGCGGCGCCAAGGTCTCGACCAAGCTCGACCTGCTGGGCAACCTCGTCGGCAGGGTCGACAAGCTGATCATCGGCGGCGGCATGGCCAACACCTTCCTGCACGCGCAGGGGATCAGGGTCGGCAAGTCGCTTTGCGAGAAGGACCTGGCCGCCACCGCGCTCGAGATCCTGGAAAAGGCCAAGGCCGCCAAGTGCCGGGTGCTGCTGCCGCTCGACGTCGTGGTCGCGGGCGAGTTCAAGGCCGAGGCGGCGAACAAGGTGGTCGACGCCAAGGCCTGCCCCGACGACCAGATGATCCTCGACGTCGGGCCGAAGTCGATCGCGCTCTACAAGCAGGAGCTCGCCGAATGCGCGACGGTCGTCTGGAACGGTCCGCTCGGCGCCTTCGAACTGAAACCCTTCGACGCGGGCACCGTCGCGGTTGCCCAGGAGGTGGCGCGGCTCACGAGCGCCGACAAGCTGCTCTCGGTCGCGGGCGGCGGCGACACGGTGGCGGCGCTGGCGGCGGCCGGCGTCGAGGAGAAATTCTCCTACGTCTCGACGGCGGGCGGCGCCTTCCTCGAATGGATGGAAGGCAAGACCCTGCCCGGCGTTGCGGCGCTCATTCGGGCGGCGTAGGAGTCGGGGCCATGAGTGGCCCCACCGCACCCGAACGCCCGCGCCTGCCGTGGGATCCGCCCGAGCATTTCGAGAAGCGCGTTCCCGACGGTGACAATCGCGAGCGGCTGGTGTGCGGCCGCTGCGAGTTCATCCACTACCAGAACCCCAAGATCGTCGCCGGCGCCGTCTGCACGTGGAACGACACGGGACAGGACAGGGGACAGGACAAGATCCTGCTCGCCCGGCGCGCCATCGAGCCGCGCAAGGGTTTCTGGACCGTGCCGGCGGGCTACATGGAGCTCGGCGAGACGACCGAGCAGGCCGCCCAGCGCGAGGCGCGGGAGGAAGCCTGCGCCGCCATCGAGATCGATCGCCTGCTCGCCATGTACAGCGTCGCCCGCATCGGCCAGGTGCAGATCATGTACCGCGCCCGGCTGCTGAGCGCCGACGTGGCGGCAGGTCCGGAGAGCGAGGACGTGGCGCTGGTCGACTGGGCCGACATCCCGTGGGCCGAGCTCGCCTTCCCGACCGTGGTGTGGGCGCTCGCCCACTTCCACGAGTCACGCGACAAGGCCGACTTCGCGACCTACTCCAATCCGACCGGCGATCTCGCCCGCATGTGGCCGCCCAGGAAGCCCGCCGGCGTCTGATCGCGAGATATGCGCCCGAGGCGCGCGCAAGTTCTTGTGCCGTCGCGGCCTGCGCGGGAGAGTTTCCACGACAGGGGAGGCTCGCCATGCCCAGCAGCTCGTGGAACATCGATGCCGTCCGCTCGCGCGAGGCCATGGCGCGGGTCTTCGAGGCCATGGGGCCGACGCTCGACTGGCGCGGCATCGTCATCGCCCATCTCGACACCGGCTTCACCGACCACGTCGTCTTCAACCTGGGCGGCGCCCAGCCCGCGCTGCGCATCGCCGACGGGCTCAACTACATGGACGCCGGTGCAACCGAACCGCGCGACCCGCTGGACTATGCCGGCGGCCTCACGGTCTATCCCGGCCACGGCACGCGCACGCTGGGGACGCTGTGCGGCAACCTGCCCGGCACCTACACGGGCGTCTGCCCGACCGTGCCGGTGGTGCCCTACCGCATCACCAACGGCGTGATGCTGACCGGCCAGACGATCGTCAATGCGGCGCTCGCCATCATGGATGCCGTCGACCGGCATCTGGTCGACGTGATCTCGATCAGCCTCGGCGTGCAGTCGGTGCTGGGCAACCGCAAGCAGATGCGCGCGCTCGGCCGCGCCGTCGACCACGCCTACGAGCGCGGCGTGATCGTGGTCGGTGCGGCCGGGCAGACGGCCGACGCACCGCAGCTCGTGGGCTTCACGGTCTATCCCGGACGCTACTCGCGCAGCATCCTGGTGGGCGGCATCAACCCGGACCTCGAGGTCTGCTTCGACTACGAAGACGGCCGCAAGTACATCGACGTCTGGGCGCCGGCCGACGACGTGCGGCGGCCGAACTCGGTGTTCGGTCTGCCGCAACCCTTCTCGGACGTGAGCGGCCACGGCGACGGCACCTCCTATGCCACGGTCCATGTCGCGGGCGCCGCCGCGATGTGGCTGCGCCTGCGCGGCGAGGAGCTCGAGGCCGGCGGCTACACCGGCTGGCAGCGGGTCGAGGCCTTCCGGGCCATGCTGCGCGCCTGCAAGCAGCCGCTCGCCGGCAACGACGTGCCGACCAAGCCGACACCCAGGGACACCGGCATCCTGGACTGCGTGGCGCTGATCGACGGCAAGCTGCCGAAGCTCGCGGACCTCAAGATGGCGCCGCGCGCCGAGCCCCAGGTGAACTGAGGTCAGGTGAGCCGAGGTCAGGCGTCGCGCGCGAAGGGATTGTTGGGGCCGTCCCAGTGGCGCCTGAGCAGCGGGATCTGCAGGAAGGCGAAGACGAGCGTCAGCGGGAAGCTCAGGAACATCTTGCTGGCGATCCACGTGTCGGTCGAGAAGCCGCGCCACATCACCTCGTTGACCACCGCCAACACGAAGAAGAACAGCGTCCAGCGCAGGGTGAGCCGATTCCAGCCCTCGTTGGTCAACCTGAAGGCGGTGCCGAACAACGGCTTCAGCAGCGGCCGGCGGAACAGCAGCAGGCCGCCGCCCAGGATCGTGCCGAACAGGCAGTTCACGATGGTCGGCTTCAGCTTGATGAAGGTGTCGTCCTGCAGCCAGATGGTGAGGCCGCCGAACACCAGCACGAAGAAGCCGCCGACCAGCGGCATGATCGGCCAGCGCTTCTCCAGCCAGCGATAGCAGGGCAGCGCGATGGCGGTCGCCACGATGAAGATGCCGGTGCCCCAGTAGATGCCCCAGCGGCCGTTGGCGATGAAGAACAGGACGAGCGGCCCCAGCTCGAGCGCCGTGGCATAGAACCGGCGTGCGCCGGGCTCCTCGCGTGCACCCTCGCTCATGCCGGCAGCCCCATCAATCCGCGCGCGAAGGCCCGCGCCTCGAACGGCCTGAGATCGTCGATGCCCTCGCCGACGCCGATGGCGACGACCGGCAGCTTGAACTTCTCGGCGAGCGCTACCAGCACGCCGCCCTTGGCGCTGCCGTCGAGCTTGGTGAGGACCAGCGCGTCGACCGGCGACATGGTCCGGAAGGTCTCGACCTGGGCGTGCGCGTTCTGGCCGGTGGTCGCGTCGAGCACCAGCAGGCAGGAGTGCGGCGCGGCGGGATCGAGCTTCCTGATCACGCGCACGATCTTGGCGAGCTCTTCCATGAGGTTGGCCTTGTTGTGCAGGCGGCCGGCGGTGTCGATCAGCAGCACGTCGCACTGCTCGGCCCGCGCGCGCTCCAGCGCCTCGTAGGCGAGTCCCGCGGCGTCGGCGCCGGTGTCCCGGGCGACGACCGGCACGCCGGCGCGGTCGCCCCACACCTTGAGCTGCTCGACGGCGGCGGCGCGGAACGTGTCGCCCGCCGCCAGCATCACCTTGCGGCCCTCGCCCTTGTAGAGGTTGGCGAGCTTGGCGATGGTCGTGGTCTTGCCGCTGCCGTTGACGCCGACCACCAGCACGACGTGCGGCCGGGCGGCGGCGTCGAGGGCGAGCGGCACGGCCACCGGCTGCAGGATCTCGGCGATGTCGTCGGCGAAGGCCGCCCGCACCTCCTCGTCGGTCACTTCCTTGCCGAAGCGCTCCTTGCCGAGCTTCTCGACGAGGCGCGCCGCGACGGTGACGCCGAGATCGGCCTGGATCAGCGCATCCTCGAGCTCGTTCAGGGTCTCCTGGTCGAGCTTCTTCCTGGTGAAGAGGCCGGTGATGCTCTCGGTGACCCGCCGGGTAGACTTCGAGAGCCCGTCACGCAGGCGCGACAGCCAGCCCTTCTTCTGCGGTTCGCCTGTCTCGCTCACAATTCCGTCGCTCATGCCCAATCACTCATACCAGCAGCGAGCGATCGAGCTCGCCCCGGTAGGCCAGCGAGATGCCGCCGGTCATCAGCACGTGGTCGTCGCGCAGCCACTCGATGCCCAAGGTGCCGTGCTCCATCACGACATCGACCTTGCGGCCGGCGAGGCCGCGCCGCGCCGCGGCGACGCCCGCCGCGCAGGCGCCCGAGCCGCAGGCGAGCGTGAGGCCCGCCCCGCGCTCCCAGACGCGCAGCCGCAATCGGTTCTCGCCCACCATCTGCGCGACGCCGATGTTGGCGCGCTCGGGAAAGAAGCGGTCGTGCTCAAGCTTCGGCCCGAGTTCGGTGATCGGTATCGCGTCGAGATCGTCGACGAAGAACGTCGCGTGCGGATTGCCCATGTTGGTGCCGACGGGATCCTGCAGGGGCCCCAGCCCCACGGGCATGTGGTTGGTGTCGCAGGCCGCGGCGACCGGAATCTCGCGCCAGTCCAGGCGCGCCGGTCCCATGTCGACGGAGATCACCGGCAGGCCGTTGTCGCCCCGGCCCGTCTTCTCCGACTCGAGGAGCCCGGCGATCGTCTGCACCGTCACGTGGTCGGACTTGCGCTCGTCCATCACGACGGACGCGACGCAGCGCGTGGCGTTGCCGCAGGCGCCGGCCTCGCTGCCGTCGGGATTGTAGATGCGCATGAAGACGTCGGCGCCGCGCTCGGTCGGCGGCTCCAGCACGATGAGCTGGTCGCAGCCCACGCCCAGCCGCCGGTCGGCGATGGCCCGGCGGCTGCGCGTCGGCAGGTCGAGCGCGTGGGCGCGCGCATCGAGCACGACGAAGTCGTTGCCCAGCCCGTGCATCTTCAGAAAGGGCGTTCCGGTCATTCGGGCGCTATATGGCGGTTCGCCGAGGATCGCGCAACGCGCGACCTCCCGGCCAGCGCAACGAGCGCGGCCGGACCTGGCCCGCGTACGGCCCACCGATCTCGCGCACGTCCAGGGTCGCCATCCGCTTGGTGTAGATGGTGAGATGCAGGATACCGAGCGCCTCATAGGGCATGGCGGGCTCGACGAACAGGCCGCGGCCGGCATCCCAGGCCGGGATGGCGTGATGGACCGGCCAGTTGCAGCGGCTGGGCAGCGGCTCGCAGGCAAAGCCCTTGTCGTAGACCAGGACGTTGAGCGTGACCTGGTCGGTCATGTCGGTCGAGCGCTGCAGCGCCTCGCCCAGCAGGTCGGCCCAGCCCCGCCAGTGCGGCGCAGCGGCGGCCAGCGCGAAGACGCCGGCGTTGATCATCGGATAGCGCACCAGCCGCTCGGCCGTCTCCCGGTCGAAGGCGGCTTCGAAGGCAGCGCCGTTGATCGAGGAGAATTCCTTCCAGGCATGGCGATAATGGCGCATCGAGCGGTGGATCTCGGGCGCCACGGCCAGCGCTCCGGTGCGGGCGGCGGCGAGGAACAGAGCAACCGCTTCACCCTGCTGCACCCAGCAGTCGCCGTCGATCCAGAGGTAGAGGTCGAAGCCCGGGAAATAGCGCGGCAGGAAGGGCCGTGCAGTCAGCGCCTTGTAGCCGTCCTTCAGCTTCTCGCGGCCGGGAAAGTCGAAATCCCACTGCGGCACGACGAGCTCGGCGCCCTGCTCCCGGCACCAGGCGCGCTGCTCTTCCGTCAGGCCGCAATCGAGGACGCCCAGCGCCAGCGCGCGGCCCTCCGGCGTCGCCCGCAGCGAGCCGATGCAGTCGCGCATCAGGTCGAAATAGGCGGCGTCGCCGCCGGTGATGGCGATGGCCCGTTCGGAAGCGGCCCGTTCGGAAGCGGCCCGTTCGGAGGCGGCAGGTTCACTCACGCCGCAAAACATGGCCGAACAGGCCTTTGCTGTCGCCTGCCATTGCGCCACAGTCCCTCAAGGGGAGGGACACATGGCCAAGCATATCGACTACTACGTCTCGCTGAATTCACCCTGGACCTATCTCGGGTCCATGCGCTTCGAGGCCATGGCGAAGAAGCACGGCGCCCACGTCTCGATCTGGCCGGTCGATTTCGGCTCGGTGTTCGCCGTCTCGGGCGGCCTGCCGCTGCCCAAGCGCGCACCGCAGCGCCAGGCCTATCGCATGATGGAGCTGAAGCGCTGGCGCGATCATCTCGGCGTGCCGCTGACGCTCGAGCCCAAGTTCTTCCCGGCCAACGAGGTTCCGGCCGCGAAGTGTGTGATCGCGCTGCGTGAGTTCGGCCGCATGCCTGACGCCATCAAGCTCGCCCACGCCGTGCTGCGGGGCCTGTGGGCCGAGGAGAAGGACACCGGCGATCCGGCGACGCTCCGGGCGATCATCGCGGATTGCGGCCTCGACGCCGATCTCGTCCTGAAGTCGGCCGAGGCGCCCGGCATGGCCGAGAAGCGGGAGTCCTACACCAAGTACGCCATCGACCAGGGCGTGTTCGGCGCGCCGTCCTACGTGATCGACCGCGAGATCTTCTGGGGCCAGGACCGGCTCGACTTCGTCGAGCGCAAGCTCGCGTCGTGATCGGGCGCAGGCCCGCGTCGTGATCGGGCGCAGGCGCGCCGCCTGATCAGACGTCGCCGAGGAAGGCCGCCGCCGCGATCGCCACGCCATTGTTGACGACGTGGGCGACGATGCTCGGCACCAGCGAGTTGCTGCGCCAGCGCAGCCAGCCGAACCACAGGCCGAGCGGCAGCACGAGCACGACATGGGCCGGTTCGTAATGGGCGGCGGCGAAGGCAAGCGAGCTCACGATGAAGGCGGCGAGCGGCCCCCAGCGTCCGGCAACCCAGCCGTAGAGCAGGCCGCGGAAGACCAGCTCCTCCACGAGCGGCGCCAGGACGGCCAGCACCAGCATGGCCGGGCCGACGATGGCCGGGTCGCGCACCGCATCCGTCACCTGGCGCACGCCCTCGGGCTGGATGCCGAGCTGGCTGACGGCATAGGAAAGGACCGTCGTCACGACGATTCCCACGACGATCGTGCGCCTGCCGGCGGCGCGCAGGCCGAGCGCCCGGGCGCCGGCCGCCGGCCCCAGCGGCAGGACCGCGATGGCGGACGCGCCAAGGCCCGCCCCGAAGAAGACGGTGAGCATCGCCAGCGGGGTCCGCTCGGGCAGCAGCCAGAGGACAAGAACGACGAGGCCGGCCGCAGCCGCCGCAAAGAGCAGGAGCGACCACCCCGGGATGTGGTATAAATCCTTCTGAAACAATGGGTTAGAAGCGCCGTCCAAGGGTTTTGACTCCTTCCGCCGCAGGCCTTATACCCCGGCCGCTCAATCGGTCGTGCCGATTTACATGGTTCCCCCGCCTCGGTTGCCTGAGAGGGGGAGCTCCGCTGATCCGCGAAGGTTCGCGCATCGGCGCGATTTTCGTTTGGGCGAATGGAGTTCTGGAACGGGCATGTTCGAAGGTCTGAGCAAACGTCTGGGCGACGTATTCGACAAGCTGCGGGGGCGCGGAGCGCTTTCCGAGGCCGATGTCGACGCGGCCCTGCGCGAGGTCAGGACCGCGCTGCTCGAGGCCGACGTGGCCCTGCCCGTCGTCCGCCAGTTCATCGACGAGGTGCGGCCCAAGGCGATAGGCGCCGACGTCATCCGCTCGGTCACGCCGGGCCAGATGGTGGTCAAGATCGTCAACGATCACCTGGTCGAGATGCTGGGCGGCGCCGTCGCCGACCTCGACCTCAACGCCATCCCGCCGGTCGTGATCCTGATGGTCGGCCTGCAGGGCTCGGGCAAGACCACCTCTTCCGCCAAGATCGCCTACCGCCTCAGCCAGGGCCCGCAGGGCATGGCGGCCGAGATGTTCGGGGGCGCCTTCTCGACGCGGCGCAAGGTCATGATGGCCTCGCTCGACACGCGCCGCCCCGCCGCGCAGCAGCAGCTCAAGGTGCTGGGCGAGCAGACCGGCGTGCCGACCCTGCCGATCGTGCCGCTCGAGATGCCGCTCGCCATCACGCGGCGCGCGCTCGAAACCGCCAAGCGCGAAGGCTTCGACGTCCTGATCCTCGACACGGCGGGCCGCCTCGCCATCGACGAGGAGCTGATGACGGAGGTCAAGCAGATCTCCGATCTCGCCAAGCCGAAGGAGACGCTGCTCGTCGCCGACGCCATGACCGGCCAGGACGCCGTCACCGTCGCCAAGGCGTTCAACGAGCGGCTGGCCGTCACCGGCATCGTGCTGACCCGCGTCGACGGCGACGCGCGCGGCGGTGCCGCGCTCTCGATGCGCGCCGTCACCGGCCGGCCGGTGAAGCTGATCGGCGTCGGCGAGAAGTTCGACGCGCTGGAGCCCTTCCATCCCGACCGCATCGCCGGCCGCATCCTCGGCATGGGCGACATCGTCTCGCTGGTCGAGCGCGCCGCCGAAACGATCGAGAAGGAAGACGCCGAGAAGCTCGCGGCCAAGGTCCGCAAGGGCCAGTTCGACATGGACGACCTGCTGAGCCAGCTCCGGCAGCTGCGCAAGATGGGCGGCCTGTCGGGCCTGATGGGCATGCTGCCGGGCGCCATGCAGGCCAAGGCCGCGATGTCCAAGGCCAAGATCGACGAGACCCAGCTCAAGCGCCAGGAAGCCGTCATCCTCGCGATGACGCCCAAGGAGCGGCGCAACCCCGACCTGATCCACGCCTCGCGCAAGAAGCGCATCGCCCGGGGCTCGGGCGTGCAGGTGCAGGACGTGAACAAGCTGCTCAAGCAGCACGCCGACATGCTCAAGATGATGAAGCGGGTGAACAAGCTCGGCGAAAAGGGATTCATGCGCAGCCTCGGGGGCATGGGAATGCCGCCGGGATTTCCGCGCTGAAGGTTGAGAGAAACAGAGACGTATCGGACGAATCGAAAGAGAGGATCTAGAGAATGCTCGCCATCCGCATGACCCGGCACGGCGCCAAGAAGCGGCCGTTCTTCCACATCGTCGTGGCCGACTCGCGCAGCCCGCGCGACGGCCGCTTCATCGAGAAGCTCGGGACCTACAACCCGCTGCTGCCCAGGGAGCACGCCCAGCGCCTCACGCTCAACAAGGAGCGCATCGCGCACTGGCTCAAGGTCGGCGCCCAGCCGTCCGACCGCGTCGCCCGCTTCCTGGCGCAGGCCGAGATGATGAAGCCGCGCGAGCGCCGCGAGCAGACCAAGAAGTCCGCGCCGCGCGCCAAGGCGCAGGAGCGCATGAAGGCCGAAGCCGCCGCCAAGGAAGCGCCGGCGGCCGAGGCAGCGACGGAGGCCGCGGCCACCTGATGAATCAGGGTCGCGTCCTGCTGGGCGTCGTCGCGGCGCCGCACGGCGTTCGCGGCCTGGTGCGCATCAGGAGCTTCACCGAGGACCCGATGGCGATCGCCTCCTACGGCGAGCTGTCGGACGAGACGGGGAAGAAGAAGTACCGGGTCGAGGCACTGAGCTCCGTCAAGGGCGCGGTGCTGGCACGGATCGAGGGCGTAGCCGATCGAACGGCGGCCGAGGCAGTACGGGGTTTGCGGCTCTACGTGGAGCGCGAGCGGCTGCCGGCGACGGGCGAGCGGGAGTGGTACGAGGCGGACCTGATCGGTCTCGCCGCGGTCGGCCGGGACGGCCGGGATTGGGGGAAGGTGGTGGCCTTCCACGATTTCGGCGGCGGGCTGACGATGGAAGTGTCGGGAGGCGGCGCATCGAGGAACTCGGTGATGCTGCCCTTCACCGACGAGGCGGTGCCCGGAATCGACGTTCCGGGCGGCACGGTAACGGTCGATCCTCCGGCAGGTCTGCTGGCGGGTGGGCCTGCGAAGGAGGCGGAGGAGTAACGTGTGGCGCGCAACAGCGCTGACGATCTTCCCGGAGATGTTCCCGGGGCCGCTGGGTGAGAGCCTGGCCGGCCGGGCGTTGAAGGAGGGATTGTGGGAGCTGTCGGCGGTCGACATCAGGCGGTTCGCCAGGGATCGCCATGGCACGGTGGACGATGCGCCCTTCGGGGGTGGCGCCGGCATGGTGATGAAGCCCGACGTGCTGTCGGACGCGATCGAGGCGGTCGCCCAAGGGCCGGGGATGTCGGGAGTGCCGAAGGTCCTGCTCTCGCCGCGCGGCGTGCCGTTCAGCCAGGCGCGCGGCCGGGAGCTGGCGAAGGGGCCGGGCGTGCTGCTGGTGTGCGGAAGGTTCGAGGGCGTGGACGAGAGGGTCATCGAGGCCCACGCGCTGGAGGAGATCTCGGTCGGCGATTTCGTGCTTTCGGGCGGCGAGATCGCGGCCATGGCGGTGATGGATTGCTGCGTGCGGCTGCTGCCCGGGGTGATGGGCGAGCCGGCATCGGCGAGCGAGGAGAGTTTCGAGGACGGATTGTTGGAGTACCCGCACTACACAAGGCCCGCGACCTGGGCCGGCCCGGACGGAACCGAGCGGCGCGTGCCGGAAGTCCTGGTGTCGGGCCACCACGGCAAGGTCGCCGAGTGGCGGATGAAGCAGCGGGAAGAGATCACGCGGCGGCGGCGGCCCGATTTGTGGGCGCGCCGACGGACCGCAGGGAACGAAGAGAAGTGACGAAAGGACGGATGCGATGAACATTCTCGATACGCTGGGCCAGGCCCAGATGGACAAGGTGACCGCCGACCGGCCGGTGCCGCGCTTCGAGCCGGGCGACACCCTCAAGGTGCACGTGAAGGTGCAGGAGGGTAACCGCGAGCGCATTCAGGTCTATGAGGGCCTGTGCATCGGCCGCAAGAACGACGGCATCAACTCGTCGTTCACCGTGCGCAAGATCAGCTTCGGCGAGGGCGTCGAGCGCGTCTTCCCGCTCTACAGCCCGGGCATCTGGGAGATCGAGGTCGTCCGCAAGGGCGTCGTGCGCCGCGCCAAGCTCTATTACCTGCGCGACCTGCGCGGCAAGGCGAGCCGCATCGCCGAGGACACCGAGGCCCAGCGCGAGCTGATCGCCGAGCAGGCCGAGCAGAAGGTGCCGCGCCGCGAGAAGCTCAAGAAGGAAAAGCCCAAGGAAGAGAAGAACATTCGCGCCGCCAAGGGCGGCGGCAAGAAGTAGGCGCACCATGGCGTTCCGCAAGAAGTCGGCCACGCCGCCGCCTCCTCCGGCTCCGCCGCGGACCCTGTTCGAGAAGATCTGGGATGCCCACGTCGTCCATCGCCAGGACGACGGCACCTGCGTCATCTACATCGACCGTCACCTCGTCCACGAGGTGACGAGCCCGCAGGCCTTCGAGGGCCTGCGCATGGCCGGCCGGCCGGTGCGCCGGCCCGACGCCACCATCGCCGTCGCCGACCACAACACCTCGACCCTGCCGGTCTCGACCGGCGACGTGGACGAGGAATCGCGCGTGCAGATCGAGACGCTCGAGAAGAACGTCGCCGATTTCCACGTACCCTATTTCGGCATGGAGGATCCGCGCCGCGGCATCGTGCACGTGATGGGCCCCGAGCAGGGCCTCACCCTGCCCGGCATGACGATCGTGTGCGGCGACAGCCACACCTCGACGCACGGCGCGTTTGGGGCGCTGGCCTTCGGCATCGGCACCTCCGAGGTCGAGCACGTGCTCGCCACCCAGACGCTGATCCAGAAGCCGGCCAAGAACATGCGCGTCGCGGTCGAGGGCAGCCTGCCGCTCGGCGTCACCGCGAAGGACGTGATTCTCGCCATCATCGGCCGCCTCGGCACCGCCGGCGGTACCGGTTACGTGATCGAGTATGCCGGCCGCGCCATCCGCGACATGACGATGGAAGGCCGCATGACGGTCTGCAACATGTCGATCGAGGCCGGCGCGCGCGCGGGCCTCATCGCGCCGGACGACGTGACCTTCAAGTACCTCGAAGGCCGGCCGCACGCGCCCAAGGGTGGGGCGTGGGACCTCGCCCTCGGCCAGTGGCGCCGCCTGCCCTCCGACAAGGGCGCGGTGTTCGACACGCAGCTCGACCTCATCGCCGCGGACATCCCGCCGATGGTGACCTGGGGCACCAGCCCGCAGGACGCGTTGCCGATCACCGACGTGGTGCCCGACCCGGCCAACGCGCCGGACGAGAACCGCCGCGAGGCATGGGCGCGCTCGCTCGCCTACATGGGCCTGACGCCGGGCACCAGGCTGGTCGACGTGCCGATCCAGCGCGTGTTCATCGGCTCGTGCACCAACGGCCGCATCGAAGACCTACGTGCCGCGGCGGAGATCGCCCGTGGCCGCAAGGTCGCGGCTGGCGTCTCGGCCATGGTCGTGCCGGGCTCAGGCCTGGTGAAGGCCGAGGCCGAGAAGGAAGGTCTCGACAAGATCTTCCTCGAGGCCGGCTTCGAGTGGCGCATCCAGGGCTGCTCGATGTGCCTTGCCATGAACGCCGACCGGCTCGCGCCCGGCGAGCGCTGCGCCTCGACCTCGAACCGCAACTTCGAGGGCCGCCAGGGTCGCGGCGGGCGCACGCATCTCGTGAGTCCGGCCATGGCCGCCGCTGCCGCGATCAAGGGCACGCTCGCCGACGTTCGCGACTACCAGTAGTCGCGGCTGTCACACGCCGCGAACCGCGGGCGGTGCAGCAATGCACCGCCCGTTTTTTGCGGCCGGGAACCTGCAGGGTGGATGTGGTAGGATCACTCCGCCCAAACGTCGGAGGAGTCCACCATGGCCAGCGTTCCGAACTCAGGTCCCGCCGCTCCGCCGCCTCCGCCCGTCTGGGACGCCCGGCCGCCCGAGATGCAGCGGCGCTACGCCGGGTTCTGGCTGCGCACGGTAGCAGCGATAATCGACGCCATCATTCTGATCATCATCACCAACATCATCGGCTATTTCCTGATCGAGCCCATCGAGATGCCGCCGCCGCCTAAGACGGAAGATTTCGACGCCCTGATCACCTACATTCAGCAGACGATGAAGGCGGCGGCGCCCATTCAGCAGGCGATCATCTCGGCTGTTCTGACTTGGGGCTATTTCGCCTTCCAGGAGAGTTCGTCTTCACAGGCGACACTCGGCAAGCTGGCGCTCGGTATCCGAGTTTCGACGTTGGACGGCGCGCGGCTCAACCTCTTGGGAGCGAGCCTGCGCGCTTGGCCGATTTATCTCCCGAGCGTCGCCTCGATCATCGGGCTTGGCATCACTACCATCGTCATGATCGCCGCGTTGATCGCCTGCGTCTCGGTAGCCTTTTCGGCCCGAAAGCAGGGCATCCACGACAAGATGGCCGGTGCGGTGCTGACACGCATCTAGAATGAGATCAATGGGGGAGAGAATCATGGCCACTGCCGTTCTGATCAAGCACCCGCCCTCAGGGCTGACGCGGAAGGGCTACTACGGCTTCAGTTGGACCTACCTCTTCTTCGGGTGGCTGGTCCCGGTGTTTCGCGGCGAGCTGGGTGTTGGCGCCCTGCACCTGCTGTTCAGCATCATGACGCTCGGTTTCTGGCAGCTCATCGTCTGCTTTCTCTACAACAGGCAGTTCATGACGCGGATGCTCACCGGTGGCTGGGTGCTTGCCGATACGGAGAGCTCCAACGCCGACGCCGCTCGCGCCCTGGGCGTGGTCTTGCCCGTGGCGATTCGGCGCTAGGGACCGTTCCGCAGGAGGCCGGATCAGCCCGATCCGGCCCGAATCGGGCACCTTGACCCGGAGCCGGAAAGCCCGTTTATTCGGGCCTTTCCGGGAGGTCTCATGGAGAAGTTCACGACGCTCCGCGGCGTCGCGGCGCCGCTGCCGATGGTCAATGTCGACACCGACATGATCATTCCCAAGCAGTTCCTGAAGACCATCAAGCGCACCGGCTTGAAGGACGGGCTGTTCTACGAGATGCGCTGGACGGCGGACGGCCAGAAGAAGGACTTCGTCCTCGACCAGCCGGCCTACCAAAACGCCACGATCCTCGTGGCCGGCCCGAACTTCGGCTGCGGCTCGAGCCGCGAGCACGCCCCCTGGGCACTGCTCGATTTCGGCATCAAGTGCATCATCTCCGAGGATTTCGCGGACATCTTCTACAACAACTGCTTCAAGAACGGCATCCTGCCGATCAAGGTCTCCAAGGAGATCATCGCCAAGCTGATGGACGATGCGAGCCGCGGCTCCAACGCCATCATCGAGGTCGATCTCGAGAAGCAGGAGATCAAGGGCCCGGACGGCGGCACCGTCCGTTTCGAGATCGACGCCTTCCGCAAGAAGTGCCTGGTGGAAGGCCTCGACGATATCGGGCTCACCATGGAGAAGAAGTCGGAGATCGACGACTTCGAGCGCAAGCAGGCCGAGGCCCAGCCTTGGCTGCACGGCACCGCCTGATTCCCGACAACGGCTGAAAAAAGAGAAGCAAGACAATGGCGTCGAATCGCAATCTCCTCGTGTTGCCCGGCGACGGCATCGGCCCCGAGGTCATGAACGAGGTCCGCAAGATCATTTCCTGGATGGGCAGGAAGCGGGCGATCGGGTTCGACATCAAGGAAGACCTGGTGGGCGGCGCTTCGCTCGACAAGCACGACACGCCGCTGACCGACGCCGCGATGAAGAACGCGCTCGAGGCCGACGCTGTGCTGTTCGGCTCGGTCGGCGGCCCGAAATGGGACACCGCCGACTTCAGCAAGAAGCCCGAGCGCGGCCTGCTGCGGCTGCGCAAGGAGATGGACCTCTTCGCCAACCTGCGGCCGGCCAAGGTGTTCGACGCGCTGGTCGATGCCAGCTCGCTGAAGCCCGAGATCGTCAAGGGTCTCGACATCATGATCATCCGCGAGCTGACGAGCGGCGTCTATTTCGGCGAGCCGCGCGGCCGCCAGACCAACGCCCAGGGCGAGGTCGAGGCGTTCGACACGCAGCGCTACACGGTGGGCGAGATCCGCCGCGTCTGCGCCGTCGCCTTCGAGCTGGCGCGCAAGCGCAAGAACAAGGTGCTGTCGTCGGAGAAGGCCAACGTCATGCACACCGGCGTGCTGTGGCGCGAGGAGGCGACCAAGCTGCACCAGGAGAAGTACTCCGACGTGAAGCTCGACCACATGTACGCCGACGCGCTTGCCATGCAGCTCCTACGCGCGCCCAAGGAATTCGACGTCATCGTCACCGACAATTTGTTCGGCGACATCCTGTCCGACGAGGCCTCGATGCTGACCGGCTCGCTGGGCCTGCTGCCCTCGGCCTCGCTCGGCGCGCCCGACGCGACCGGCCGGCGCAAGGCGCTGTACGAGCCGATCCACGGCAGCGCCCCCGACATCGCCGGCAAGGGCCTCGCCAATCCGATCGCCCAGACGCTCTCCTACGCCATGATGCTGCGCTACTCTTTCGACCTCGGGAAGGACGCCGATTTGGTCGAGCTCGCGGTCGAGAACGTGCTGAAGGCGGGCTACCGCACCGGCGATCTTCTCGTCGGCAACACCCAGGGCACGAAGAAGGTCGGCACCCAGGAAATGGGCGACGCCATCGTCAAGGAACTCGACCGGCTGGCCTGATCAGCGCACCGCAGGTCGCTAACGCAGGATCGATCCCAGCACGCCGCGCAGGACTGCGCCGCCGACACTGGCGCCGATGCTCGCGGCCTTGCCCTTGCCGAACACCGCCTTCGCCGCCTCGCGCGCGGCGATGGTCGCCATGCTGCGGCCCGCCGCCTTGGCCACCGTCACGCCGATCGAATCGCGCTGGCGCCCCGCGGGCGCCTTGGGCTGCTTCGGCTCGGCGGCAGGCGCCTGCTGCTGGGCCTTCTTGAGCCGCGGCTCCGGCTGAGGCGCGGTCGGCGCCGGCGGCTCGACAGTCGTCGGTGCCGGCGGCCTTGGTCCCCACGGCCCCGACGTGGCGGGCGTCGTGGGCGGCACCGATCCGTACTGGCCGCGCCGCTTCGGCGCCCCGGCCGCCGCTGCCGGGGCGCTTGCGACACGTCCCGTGAGAACCTCGTAGGCCGAGGCGCGATCGACCGCACGGTCGTACTTGCCGGCGATCGGGCTGGCCGCGATGACGGCCGCCCGCTCCTCGGGGCTCGCCGGCCCGATGCGCCCCTGCGGCGGGGCGATGAAACAGCGCTCGACCGGGAACGGCACGCCCTTGGTGTCGAGGAAGGACAACAGCGCCTCGCCGACGCCCAGCTCGGTGATGGCCTGCGCGGCATCGAAGGCCTTGTTGGGCCGGAACGTCTCGGCCGCCACCTTCACCGCCTTCTGGTCCTTCGGCGTGAAGGCGCGCAGCGCGTGCTGCACCCGGTTGCCGAGCTGACCCAGCACCTGCTCCGGCACATCGAGCGGGTTCTGGGTGATGAAGTAGACGCCCACACCCTTGGAACGGATCAACCGCACCACCTGCTCGATCTTGGCGAGCAGTGCCTTGGGCGCGTCGTCGAACAGCAGATGCGCCTCGTCGAAGAAGAACACGAACTTCGGCTTGTCGCGGTCGCCGACCTCGGGCAGCGCCTCGAAGAGCTCCGACAGGAGCCACAGCAGGAACGTCGCGTAGAGGCGCGGGCTCTGCATCAGCCGGTCGGCCGCCAGCACGTTGATCGCACCCATGCCGGCGGGATCGCAACGGATCATGTCGGTGAGCTCGAGCGCCGGCTCGCCGAAGAAGCGTTCGCCGCCCTGCTGGTCGAGCGTCAGAAGCTGGCGCTGGATGGTGCCGACCGACTGCTTGGAGACGTTGCCGTACTCGGTCGTGAGCTGGCCGGCATTCTCGGCGACCCACTGCAGCAGCGATTGCAGGTCCTTGAAGTCGAGCAGCAGCAGCCCTTGCTGGTCGGCCAGCTTGAAGGCGATGTTGAGCACGCCTTCCTGGGTCTCGTTGAGCTGCAGCAGGCGCGCCATCAGGACCGGGCCGACCTCGCTCACCGTGGTGCGGATGGGATGGCCCTTCTCGCCGAACAGGTCCCAGAAGATGGTCGGGAAGGCGCGGCCCGAATAGCCCTCGATGCCGAGCTGCCGGGCTCGCTCGACGGCCCGCGGATTGTCGCCGCCCGCCTGCGAAATGCCCGAGAGGTCGCCCTTCACGTCGGCCATGAAGACCGGCACGCCGTAGGCCGAGAAGCCCTCGGCGATGGTCTGCAGGGTGACGGTCTTGCCGGTGCCGGTGGCGCCGGCGATCAGGCCGTGGCGATTGGCGTACTTCAGGAGGAGATACTGGTCGGCGCCGCTCGCTCCCACGAAGATCGCCGTTTCGTCGCTCATGCCGTCTCCCTCGCTTGGCGGTCCGATTCTAGAGTAGGTTGACGCGCATGTCCCTGCCCCGTCTTGCCCTTGCCGTCATCGGCGATGAAATCGGCCCCTCCCTTGAGGAGATGATCTCCTTCTGCCACGAGCACGAGGTCAGGCGCCTCGACATGCGCACGTTGGGCGGCCGCAGCCTGCTCGGCATGTCGCTAGACGAGGTGACGGCGATCGCCCGCACGATCGAGAAGGCCGGGCTCGTCGTGCCGACCTTCGTGTCGCCGCTGCTGAAATGGCCGGCCCACGGCAAGGGGGCAAGCGAGGGCAAGATCGACTTCGCCTTCGATCCCGCCGACTGCCCGGCCGAAGATCCGCTGGTGCACGCGTTCGACATGGCGATCGTGCTGGGCGCCGACCGCCTCCGCGTGTTCAGCCACCTGACCTACCCCGGCTACCAGCCGAAGGACCTGTTCGGCCGCTACGAACGACTGGTCGACCTGGCCGGCACCTACTCCGTCACCGTCGAGATCGAGAACGAGCCGGTGTGCAACATGGCGACGGTTTCTCACCTGGCCGAGTTCTTCGCCGCCCTGGCCGGGGCGATGGCGCCCACCCCCCTGCCGGGCAACCTTCGGCCGCTGGTCGACATCGCCAACTCGTGGGCCATCGACCGGCCGCCGAGCGACGCCGACATCGCCGCGCTGGCGCCGCTGGTCGACCAGATCCACCTCAAGGACCGCGACACGACGGCACGACGCACCGTGCCGCTGGGCGACGGCGACATCCCGTGGGCCGACGAGCTCCGCCGCCTGCTGGGCGAGACCGCGAAGATGAAGCAGCCGACCAGGGAAATCCTGGCCAGCATCGAGACCCACTGCCCACATGACGGGCGCAACGCGACCGCACGCTCGGTCGCCGCGTTGCGCCGCATCGCCGGCGAGATCGGCGTCGAGCTGGTCTAGCGGCCGGTCAGGCGCGCAGCGCCTTGATGTTGGCGGCGTACTTGTCCGGTCCGCCGCCGAACACGGCCGTGCCGGCGACCAGCACGTCCGCGCCCGCCTTGATGCAGCGCTTCGCCGTCTCGGCATTGACGCCGCCGTCGACCTCGAGGTCGATCGGCTTGCCCAGCGAGTCGATCGCGCGGCGCAGGGCGGCGATCTTGGCGAGCTGGCTTTCGATGAAGGCCTGGCCGCCGTAGCCCGGATTGACGCTCATCACCAGCACGAGGTCGAGGTCGCCCAGCGCGTGCTCGATCGAAGCGAGCGGCGTCGCGGGATTGAGGACGGCACCGGCCTTCTTGCCGAGGCCCTTGATGAGCTGGATCGTGCGGTGGACGTGCGGCCCCGCCTCGGGATGGAAGGAGATCACGTCGGCGCCCGCCTCGGCGAAGGCCGGCACCAGCGGATCGACCGGCGAGACCATGAGGTGCACGTCGAACGGCTGCTTGCTGTGCCGGCGCAGCGCCTTCACCACCATCGGGCCGATCGTGAGGTTGGGCACGAAATGGTTGTCCATCACGTCGACATGGATCCAGTCGGCGCCAGCCGCGGTCACCGCCTCGATCTCGCGACCGAGGGCGGCGAAGTCGGCCGACAGGATGGAGGGCGCGATGCGGACGGGCTGTTGCGGCATGGAAGGCCTCAGGTGCCGGGACGGGTGGGCGCTTCCCAGCCCTTGCGGCGGAAAGGATTGACCGGGAAGGTGCCGAGCAGCTTCAGCTCCTCGGAGAAGAAGCCCAGCTCCTCGAGCGCAAGGTGCAGGCCGCGCTGCTCGGGATGGCCCTCGACCTCGGCGTAGAACTGCGCCTGCTCGAAGCGCGCGCCGGAGAGGTAGCTCTCCAGCTTCACGATGTTGACGCCGTTTGTCGCGAAGCCGCCCAGCGCCTTGTAGAGCGCCGCCGGCCGGCTCTTCACGCGGAACAGGAAGGCGGTCATGCACGGCACGGTCCGCCAGTCGGGCGCCACCTCGTCGCGCGAGAAGACCAGCATGCGCGTGGTGTTGTGGTCGGCGTCCTCGATGTTCCGCGCCAGCACCTTGAGGTCGTAGATCTTGGCGGCGAGCGAGGAGGCGATGGCGCCGACTTGGGCGTCGCCCACCTCGGCGATCTCGCGCGCCGCCCCCGCCGTGTCGGCATGAACCACCGGCTGGTAACGGTGCTTCTTCAGGAAGTTGCGGCACTGGGCCAGCGCCTGGACGTGGCTCTTGACCGAGCGGATGGTCTTGAGCGAGGCGCCCGGCAGGGCGACCAGGCAGTGCTCGACCCGCTGGAAGTGCTCGGCCACGATCTTGAGCCGGGTGTGCGGCAGCAGGCTGTGCAGGTCGGCGACGCGGCCGGCGATGGAGTTCTCGACCGGGATGATGGCGAGTTCGGCCTTGCCCGCCTGGACCGCGGCCATCGCCGTCTCGAAGGTCGGGCACGGCAGGGTCGTCATGTAGGGAAACGCCGCGCGGCAGGCCATGTCGGAATTGGCGCCGGGCTCGCCCTGGAAGGCGATGATGTTGCTGGCGGCGGCCCTGCTGCCGCCTTTGCCAACGCGTGCCTTGGCCATCTGCCGAAACTCCCCCTGTTCGAGGCCCCTCGATAGGCGAAAAACCCCGCAATATCCGGCACTTGCGACGTTCCGCCGCGCGAGCCGGTCGATGTGATCGGATACTACTGGCGGCGGTGCGGGCGTGCTACAGCAACGTCCCTAGGATTTGCCGTTCCGGGATTTGACAATGGCCAGTTTCAACACGGTTGCGGGCTGCGTTTTGGCCTCGGCCCTCTTCGCGATGGTGGTGGGCAAGGTTTCCAACGCCGTGGTTCATCCGCACAAGCTGGACAAGCCGGCGATCGCCGTCGCCGACGAGGCGCCAACCGCGGTCGCCGCCGCGCCGGCCGCGGAGCTCGCGCCGATCGGGCCGAAGCTCGCGTCCGCGAACGTCGACGCCGGCAAGGCCGTCTTCATGAAGCAGTGCTTCACCTGCCACACCGTCGACAAGGGCGGCGCCAACAAGGTCGGTCCCAACCTGTGGGACATCGTCGGCCGCAAGAAGGCGAGCCACCCGGGCTTCAGCTACTCCTCGGCGCTGACGGCCAAGGGCGGCGACTGGAGCTACGAGGACATCAACCACATGATCTTCAAGCCCCTGACCTACGTGAAGGGCACGAAGATGGCGTTCGCCGGCCTTCCCAAGGAGCAGGAGCGCGCCGACGTGATCGCCTACCTGCGCACGATGGCCGACACGCCCAAGCCGCTGCCCTAGGGCCGCCGCCCCAGGTGGTCCCGCAGCGCTTCGTCCAACTCGCCAACGATCTGGCCGACGCCGCGCGGCCGATCGCGGCCCGCTACTTCCGCACCGCCGTCACGGTCGACGACAAGTCCGACCAGAGCCCCGTCACCGTCGCCGACCGCGAGGCCGAGTCGGCGATGCGCGAGCTGCTGACCCGGCACGTGCCCGAGCACGGCGTGTTCGGCGAGGAGCACGGCGCGGTGCGCACCGACGCCGAATATGTCTGGGTGCTCGACCCGATCGACGGCACCAAGGCCTTCATCACCGGCCTGCCGCTGTTCGGCACGCTGATCGGCCTGTTCCATCGCGGCAAGCCGGTGCTCGGCATCATCGACCAGCCGATCCTGAAGGAGCGCTGGCTGGGCGTCGCCGGCGCGCGGTCGACGCTGAACGGCACGCCGATCCAGGTCCGCGCCTGCGGCGATCTCGCGAGCGCCTACATGTACTCGACGTCGCCCGGCATGTTTCCCGGCCAGTACGCCCGGCCGCACGAAACGCTGACCGAGAAGGTGAAGCTCTTCCGCTGGGGTGGCGACTGCTACGCCTACGGCCTCTTGGCGGCGGGCCATGTCGACCTGGTCGTCGAGGCGAGCCTCAAGCTCTACGACTACGCGGCCCTCATTCCCGTCATCACCGGCGCCGGCGGCACGATCACCGACTGGCAGGGCAAGCCGCTCGACATGACCTCCGATGGCTCCGTGATCGCCGCCGGCGATCCCGCCCTCCACCGCGCGGCGATGAAGGTGCTGGCCGGCTGATCGACTGGACGCCTGACTGTCCAGAACTCGGCTGTCCAGAATCCAACCGCCTGAAATCGCAGGCCTTTTTCCCAGTTCTGGACAGTTATGGACAGTTCTGGACAGGCCCCTGTCCACAACTGTCCATAACCCGCCGGTAGGCCTCGCGGTCGACGTCGAACCAGACGACGTCCTTGAAGCCCTTGTAGTCGACGCGCTTGCGGTAGCCGAGGCCGATGCGCCTCATCACCGCCTGCGAAGCCATGTTGCTCTCCAGGGTGATGGCGAAGATGAGCGGCAGCTCCAGCATATCGAAACCGAAGGCGAGCGCCGCCCGCGCGACCTCCGTCGCGTAGCCCCGGCCCCAGGTGTCGGGATGTAGCGCCCACAGCACCTCGGTGGCGGCGAACTCGGGCACGAAGTTCAGCCCGCCATGGCCGATCAGCCGGCCGTCGAGGAACACGCCCCACGGTGCGTGGCCGCGCTCGCGCCACGCCGCGGCGAAGCGGTCGATCGCGGCGCGTGCCGCGGCGAGCGGATCGGCGTCGGTCCCGGCCGGCAGCCATTTCGCCACCTCGGGATGGAAGCGCATGGCGGCATAGGCCGCGGCGTCGGCCGGCGCCAGCGGACGCAGGCTGAGGCGCGTGGTCTGCAAGCTCGTCATGGCGCCGGAACTTTACACAACTTTACCCGCCTGCCACGCGGCCGATACCGGCCCGCTCCATGTTGAGGACACGGGGACAGTCACCCGAAACCGATGGAGACAGACATGACGACCCTCAGCCTCAAGACGCTCAGCCTCAAGACGGCGGTGGCAGCCCTTCTGGCGGGCAGCCTCGTGGCCGGCGCCGCCGCCCCGGCCTTCGCCCGCGGCGACGGCCAGGGCTTCGACCCGGCCCGCTTCCAGCAGCACATCGAGAAGCGCGTCGACCGCGCGCTCGACGGCACGACCGCGACCCAGGACCAGAAGAAGAAGATCACCGAGATCCTGCAGGCCGCCTTCGCCGACATGAAGGGCCTGCGCGACAAGCGCGTCGAGGCGCGCAAGGCGCTGCAGGAGGCGATGAGCGCGCCCACCATCGACCCGGCGAAGATCGAGCAGATCCGCGCCGACCAGGTCAAGATGATGGACGACAGCTCGAAGCGCTTCACCAAGGCCCTGATCGACGCCGGCAACGTGCTGAACGCCGAGCAGCGCCAGGCCTTCTTCAAGAAGTGGAACGAGCGCGGCCACGGCCACGGCCCGCACAAGGGCTGATCGGCGGCGACGCCCGAAGATGACACCGGGCCAATGACATGAGGGTGGGCCGGGCCGATACTGAAGCGATGGCCGAGCGGATCCTGATGATCGACGACGACGACCGCCTCGCCGGGATGGTTTCCGACTATCTCGGCGGGGCGGGCTTTCGCGTAACCGTCGCCGGCACCGGCGCCGCGGGCGAGCAGCTCCTGAAGCGCGAGGCCTTCGACGCGGTGATCCTCGACCTCATGCTGCCCGATGCCGACGGCCTCGACCTCTGCCGCAGGCTGCGCGCCACCAGCGACGTGCCGATCCTGATGCTGACCGCGCGCGGCGAGCCGATGGACCGCGTGGTCGGCCTCGAGCTCGGCGCCGACGACTATCTTGCCAAGCCCTTCGAGCCGCGCGAGCTGCAGGCCCGCCTGCGCGCCATCCTGCGCCGCAGAGGTGGCAGTGGTGGCGGCCCGGCGAAATCCGAGGTTCTGCGCTTCGGCCGCCTCGAGATCGACAAGGGCTCGCGGATCGTGCGCGTCGATGGCGAGGAACGGACCATCACCTCCTGGCAGTTCGCGCTGCTGCTGGCGCTCGCCGAGCGCGCCGGCCGCGTGCTGTCGCGCGACGCGTTGATGGATCTCCTCAAGGGCGAGAAGCTCGAGGCCTTCGACCGTTCGGTCGACGTCCACATCTCCCGCATTCGCGCCGCCATCGAGGACGACCCGAAGAAGCCGCGCCGCATTTTGACCCTGCGCGGCACGGGGTACGTGTTCGCGAAGGATCAGGATCGATGACCCCCTCACCTGACCTCTCCCCCAAGGGGGAGAGGAATATGAGTCATCATTTCGTGCTCCTCTCCCCCCAATGGGGGGAGAGGTGGGGTGAGGGGGGCCGATAGCCGCATGACCCGCCTCTACCTGCAATTCTACGTCACCATCCTGGTCGTGCTGGCGGTGTTCGTCGGCGCCGCCGCGCTGCTGTGGCGGTTGGCCGACGACGACAACCGCGTGCCGCAGTATCTCGATGTCGCCGCCGAGCTGACCGGCGCGTTGCTGCCCGACGCCATGGCGCCGCGGCCCGAGCAGCAGAAGGCGATCGAGGCGCTGCACCGCAAGCTGCGCTTCGACATCGCGCTCTACCGCGCCGACGGCGAGCAGATCGCCATGGCCGGCAAGCCGCCGCCGCGCTTCCACCACGAGCGCGCCCGCACCGGCTGGCGGCGCGGGCCGGGCGGACCGAACTTCACCCTGCAGCTTCCCGACGGCCGCTGGCTGGTGGCGCGCCAGGTGCGCGAGCGGCCGAACCCCATGCTGTGGATCGCGTCGGTCCTGGCGCTGGTCGCCATCGCCATCGCGGTCGGCGCCTTTCCCGTCGTGCGCGGGCTCGGCCGCCGCCTCGAGCGCCTGAAGGCCGGCGTCGACCGGCTGGGCGGCGGCGACCTCTCCGCCCGCGTGGACGTCGAAGGCCGCGACGAGGTGGCCGCCCTCGCCCGGAGCTTCAACCGCTCGGCCCAGCGCATCGAGGAGCTGGTGGCGGCGCACCGCCTGCTGCTGGCCAACGCCAGCCACGAGCTGCGCACGCCGCTCGCCCGCATCTCCGTCGCCGCCTCGCTGCTGGGCGACGGCGCCGACGCCAAGACGCGCGAGTCGCTCAGGCAGGACGTCGCCGAGCTCGACCAGCTCATCGAGCAGATCCTGCTGGCGAGCCGGCTCGAGGCGCTGCCCACGCTCGAGCACCGCGAGCCGGTCGACCTGCTGGCGCTCGCCGCCGAGGAGGCCTCGCACTACGACATCGAGGCCGCCGGCGAGCCGGTGACGGTCAACGGCGACCGCCTGCTGCTGCGCCGGCTGGTGCGCAACCTGGTCGAGAACGCCCGGCGCCACGGCGGCGGCGCCGACGGTAGCGGACCGATCTCCGTTTCGGTGCGGCGCGACAGAAGGTGCGCCGTGCTCGAAGTGTCGGACCACGGGCCGGGCGTGCCCGAGGCCGAACGCACGCGCATCTTCGAGCCGTTCTATCGCCTGGCCGGCGGCGGCGAGACCGGCCGCGGCAGCGGCCTCGGCCTCGCCCTCGTGCTCGACATCGCCCGCCGCCACGGCGGCGACGCGGTGTGCCTCGCCGCGGAGGGCGGCGGCAGCCGGTTCAGGGTCGACCTGCCGGCAATGAACTGACGGCCGGCCGAAAACCTCCCCCGGAACCGGCCGGCAAACCGCCGGTGGCTCCGGGCGTTCCGGCATCGCGGAAGGCCAGCAAATCCGGGCCTTTCGTTGCGTCGTTTGTCACACCTGATTGTGACAATTGCTGTGACAAACACTGTGCGCGGACCGCCGCCGGCTCGCCGACACGGGGACCGACAATCGTGCCGTCATGTCACTCGAACCAGCATATGTCATTGATGTTGGGATCGCCCTTCTGAGGATCCCATGCCTTGTCGATTCGCGCGATGACCGCGTCCGGATCCTGGTCGGGCCACAAGACCAGCTCGCTGTCCCCGTAGCGCCGGAACTGGCCGGCGCGAAAGCCATGTCCCAAGAGGGCGCGAACCGCCCTCAACGAATGTTGCTTGACTTCATGGTTGTCGCCGATGCCGCACTGTCGCCTGACGAAGTTCGCAACGACCGCGAGCCCCAACCAGTCCTCGGCACGACCGGCCACGCAACGCGCAATGAAGTCCTTGAGTGCGATGTCGAATTCAGCAGCAGTCATGATGATGTCTCTCTACTTGTAGTGGAACCTGATGGACCCGGTGTGCGGCGAGTCTATGTCTATCGTCGGCAAGCCTTCCTTGTTGATGCGGAAGCCGACATACATGTCTTTGCCTGGCAACTTCAGGATGGTCTGTGAGGCTGCATGTTGACCTGAAGTCGCTGCATGAGGGGTGGCTCTCTTGCTCAACTCGGCAAAATCGCTCTCGGCCTTCGTTTTACCGCCCTTCAGTACGCGAACATCCGGACCGTTCCCCTGCTCGCCGTTCAGCGTCTTGTCGGTCGGATACTTATCGTAGTCCTTGAAAACAAACCGACCGAGCTTGGCCTGGACGACGGTGTGAACTTCGTTTTGGATTCTGTCGACGGTCGACCTGTCCGGCGATACGCCGGGCACCGGTTCGCGCTTGAGCAACGGATTGTCCGGATCGAGGACTGTCAGATGCTCTCGATAGGTCCGGTAGATCTCGTCGGACTCGTTGGCGGCAGCGGCCGCTGCGGCGGGGCCGGCTGTGTCCGGCTGCGGTTGGGGCTGCGATGGCGGCGACGACGGAAACCATCGCTTCAGGTTCTCGATCAACGTGGGCAGGCCGGGCGGCACCTCCCGCGGCGGCCGGTTGTGGCCGGGACCGGCCGTCGCGGGCGGACGCGGCGGCTGGGCGGGCGTTCGCGGCGGTTGTCCGCGGCCACCGCCGCCGCCCGTCACCTGTGCGGGAACGATGTGCCGAGGGTCGAACGGCTCCGATGCCTCCTGCACGATGTCCGCGCCGGCCATGCCGCCAACGGCGCGCTCAACGATCGCATCGATGTCGACGCCGGTCGCGGGACGGCCCTCGATGGTCTCGAACTCGTCGAGCCGAACGCGCATGTCGGCACGGATGTCCGCCGCTTCGGGGCTTTCGGTGTCGATGCCTCTTGCCTCCAGCACACGGTCGATGCCGGTCCGCGCCCACAGGTGGCGGGCGAAGGCGGGATCGATCACACCTTCGGCAATGGCCTTCTGCGCGCCGGCGAAGCGGGCGTGATCCTCGTCGTCGAGCGACAGGCGATGGCGGTCGAGGTCGCGGGC
>Ga0172374_1000312_pt1 | contig 37525 bp, 35 predicted proteins | sample LakKiv3m_FD_114536 | JGI IMG/M metagenome (GOLD analysis project Ga0172374, IMG submission 114536) | Freshwater microbial communities from Kabuno Bay, South-Kivu, Congo - kab_092012_10.3m | ecosystem: Environmental > Aquatic > Freshwater > Lake | place: Democratic Republic of the Congo... | reverse complement strand
GAAACTGGCGTGATGTTCGACACGTTCCATATTTTTTTCCTAACTTCGGCGGTGGACTTGAGATCCAAACTGGTGCGAAGCATGGCCGTAGACTCCGTCCACGGCCATGCTTCAATCTGTATGATCAGGCACGCCATAACGTTCGAGACAAAATGGTCACCGGTATGGGCCGTGCCGCTTACCCTCAGACGAAGGTGTAGGCGCAGACCTTGTTGCCGGCCGGATCACGCAGGTAGGCGGCATAGGCACCCGGCAGGTGGCCACGCGGACCGGGCTGGCCCTCATCGGTGCCGCCTGCGGCAAGGCCGGCTGCATGGAATGCATCCACTTCAGCAGTCGTGGCGGCAGCAAAGCCGACCGTCGCGCCATTGCTGGAGGGTGCTTCACCATTGCCGGGGCGGGCGATGATGAAAGCCGGCTTGTCGCGGCCGTAAAGCACCCAGCCGTTGCCAAAAGGACCGAGGTTCTTGACGCCTAGCGCGCCCAGGGTGGCGTCATAAAACGCAACCGACTTCTGCATGTCGGCGGCGCCGAGAAAGACGTGCGAAAAGACGCCGTTGCCGGAGATAACTGGATCAGCCATTTTAAGTTTCCTTGATACTTGCTGTTGAACTGTTTTTGGGTGGTTGATGAATCAGTAGTGAATGACGGTGCGGATCGACTTGCCTTCGTGCATCAGGTCGAACGCCTCGTTGATCTCGTCGAGACCCATCGTGTGAGTGACGAAAGGCGCAAGGTCGATGTCACCCCGCATTGCGTCCTCGACCATGCCGGGGAGCTGGGTCCGTCCCTTGACACCACCAAAGGCCGATCCCTTCCAGACGCGGCCCGTGACTAGCTGGAACGGCCGGGTCGAGATCTCCTGTCCGGCGCCAGCGACGCCGATGACGATCGACTGACCCCAGCCGCGATGTGCAGCTTCGAGCGCGGCACGCATGACATGGACGTTGCCGATGCATTCGAAGGTGTGGTCGATGCCCCAGCCCGTCATCTCGATCAGAACCTCTTGGATAGGCTTGTCGTAGTCCTTGGGGTTGATGCATTCGGTTGCACCGAACTGACGCGCCAGCTCGAACTTGGTCGGGTTGGTATCGATCGCGATGATCCGCCCGGCCTTGGCCTGACGCGCACCCTGGATCGCAGCCAAACCGATACCGCCGAGGCCGAATACCGCGACGGAATCCCCCGGCTGGACCTTGGCAGTGTTGTGGACTGCACCGATGCCGGTGGTAACGCCACAGCCAAGCAGGCAGACGTGCTCGTGATTGGCATGGGGATTGATCTTGGCGAGAGAAACTTCCGCCACGACTGTATATTCGGAGAAGGTCGAGCAGCCCATGTAGTGATAGATGGGCTGACCTTTGTAGGAAAAGCGGGTGGTGCCGTCCGGCATCAGACCCTTGCCCTGAGTGGCGCGAACGGCGACACAAAGATTGGTCTTGCCCGAGCGGCAGAATTCGCATTCGCCGCATTCGGCCGTGTAGAGCGGGATAACGTGGTCGCCCGGCTTGACGCTCGTGACGCCCTCACCGACCTCCACGACGACACCAGCGCCCTCATGACCGAGAACCACCGGGAAAATGCCTTCAGGATCGTTACCGGACAGAGTGAAGGCATCCGTATGGCAAACGCCGGTGTGGGTAACTTTGATCAGGACTTCGCCCTTCTGGGGAGGGGCGACGTCGAGCTCGACGATTTCGAGTGGCTTTCCTGCCTCGAAGGCGACTGCGGCGCGTGATTTCATTTGCGTGTTCCTGCCTGGTTGAATGGACACATTGAGAACTTGCTGGAATGCGGATCGGTCGCCGCTGACGGCGACGCCTTCATACTCCATGGGAGTATGGATTACTATACTCCCATGGAGTATGCAAGATAAAATTCTATGTCATGGTTTGAAAATGAAGGGAGGTCGTAGGGGCGACCATTTTTTTGGATTTGGGGCTTGGGAAGCCTCTTCGGAGATCGCGGTGATTCATTCAAACCAGCGAACTCACTTCCAGAGCGGTAATCGTCCAAACGGGCCGTCTCCCACCAAAAACAGTGAGAGACGACCTCATGAACGCGCCATTCAAGCAATTCAGTGTTTTACCGAGCCATGCGGGTCGATCACATACTTGAATGCAGAGCCGGCATCGAACTCCTTGTATGCCTGCGGAGCGTCTTCCAGCTTGATGAACTTGATATTCATCATCGGCGAGAGATAGGGCATGCGATCGTTCAGGATCGCTCGCATGAGAGCATGATTGTAATTCGCTGTCGGCGACTGACCTGCAGACATCCGCGGTGACTTGATCCAGGACGTCGACCACTCCAGATCCATGGTGCCCTTCTTGCCTTTTGGATCTTTCGAAATCGGATTGGCGCAGTAGACGCCGACCGTGCTGGTCATTCCGCCGAAGCGAACATATTTGAGCAAGGCATTCGTGACGGCACTTTCGACGATCTTGTCGGATTCTGCACCAAATCCCCGGCAATCCACGCCCACATAGTCGATAACGCGGTCGACTTGTCTGTTCCCGGTGATACGCTCAAGATGGTCCTCGATCGGAACACCATCGGAAAGATTGATTGTCTCAATCCCATGTGGTTTGAGGAGGTCGAGGCGTTCCTGGATGTAGTCGGCGACGATGATGGCGCCGGCACCCAGAAGCCTTGCGCAGGCAGCGCCGGCTCGACCGACCGGGCCGGCACCGAAGATCAGCACGTTTTCCCCGACGACATAGGCTGGCGCCGCGGGCCAGTCAGGGCCGGCAAAGCCATGGAAGGCCGTCGGCAATACGTCGGACAGAAGCGTGAGATCACGGATCTTATCGAGAGCAGCATCCTTGTCGGGGAATACCAGCAGGTTGAAGTCGGCGTAGGGCACAAACAGGTAATCGCCCTGTCCGCCAGCCCAGCCGCCGAGATTGAAGCCGTATGCGCCACAATCCATTTCCGGATTGGTGTTCTCGCAGACATCCGATCGCATGTGCTTGCAGTTGTAACAGCGTCCGCAGCCTACATTGAAAGGAACGGAAACAATGTCGCCTTTCTTGATGTATTCGACGTCGGAACCGACTTCGATGACTTCGCCGGTCATTTCATGACCCATCGTCATTCCCTTGGGAACTTCGAACGAGCCGCGATATATATGGAGGTCGCTACCGCAAATATTTGTGGTAACAATTTTCAGAATCACGCCATGGGGCGCGCTTTTCCCTTGGGGGGTGACGAGTTCCGGAAACTTGAAGGTATTGACCTTCATTTCCATGGGCTTTTCGAAAGTGACAATCCTATTTCCCGTTGGGGCCATCGTTTTATCTCCTTGGGTCTCTAAGCCTTCCTTCAGTAATGATTAAGTGTATGACTGGCGCGCTTAGGCGCACACGACCAATAGAATCGCCGTCTGCAAGTTGAACGATACCAACCTCCCATTACTGTCCAGGGAGCATGGCTGTTTCGACTTGCGACGGCAAACTCGAAGTTTCTATCTGGAGATAGGGAATTTCTATGAGCGTTCTACGAGGCGCTCTCCGCCTCGGTTTCAGCCCTCTTCTGGCTGGAACTGACGATGCAGCGCCAGGGCTTCCTGTATCGAAGCCGCAAGCTCGGGAGTGTGGACCATTTCGAGGAGCGCGGTCGAAGCGGTCGACTTCAACCCACCCTTGGGAGCAACGAACCCCACATTGGCATGTGACCCTTCGCCCGAGACCGCGATTGCTTGAATGTCGGGAATCCGAGCCAGAAACGTGACGAGCGATTGCGGAAGTACGGTCGCATAACGCCCCGTCGCCACATGCGCGGCGAGAACTTCCACGGCATTGGTTCGGATCGTTTTGGCTGCGCAGCGCGAAAGCTGAGATTGCGCGGCGTTAGGTAGTGCGGAATTCAGGATGCACAGCGGCATGCTCACGACATGATCCCATGAGACTCTCCTTGGCTGCCGTTCTTTGGTTGCCTGAAACAGGAAGACGCCTTCCCGATAGAGAAGATGGGTGTCGAAATCGTCCTCAGATACGTCTTCAAGATATGTCAGCGCCATATCCATTTCGTGCGCCAGAAGGGCGTTCGACAGCGACACGGTTTGAGACGCCGAGATGGATTGTTCGAGAAGGGGTATTCTCTCTGCGAGCGCCACGCTTAGAATCGGCGCAACGACCGACGTGCCGGCTACGACACCGAGACGAAATTGGCCCTCCAGGCCCTTCTTGAGCGCCGAAAGCTCTCGCTTAAGCCCATCGCAATCATTGTACATCTTCATGGCCCAGGCGAGCACCGATTCGCCTTCCTGCGTCAGGCCATCATAGCGACGACCATGCCGCACAATCTGGACGTCCAGATCCTCTTCCAATTGTTTGATGCCGGCGGAAAGCGTGGGTTGCGACACGTTGCAGCTCTTGGCGGCCCGGCCGAAATGTCCTTCGTGAGCGAGTGCGAGAAGATATTCGAAGTTTTTGACGATCATGAATTCCTCCCGAGCTGACAAGGGAACAGTTTGTCTAAACAAGTCCCCCTTGAATACGTATGCCGAGTATTTTGGATAAAAAGAAGCGCGGCCGGTAAAAACTACCTACGCTTACTTTGAGAACGCTAGAAAGCGCCGAAAATCCGAAGAGTACTATTTAAGATATCTTCGCAGTATCTTCATCACGCCTTCGATGTTATCATCATAGACGCTGACGTCGCCCGTGTCAGTCGAAGAGATTCCGGGGCCAAACGTCTCCCTCAGATGGCTTTCCATCACTTCAATCATCAAACCGTTGGCAGCGCCCCGCATGGCCACGATTTGCTGAAGAAGAGGGGCGCAATCAATGCCGGCCTCGATTGCGCGCTCCAGCGCCTCCGCCTGACCCTTGATACGACGAAGGCGTAGTATTGCTCGTTTCTTGTCTTCCGGTGAATGTGGCATCGCGCTTTCCTGAGTGTTCGCGTACCATACTATAGAGGGGGGGAGTTTCAAGACTGTCTTCGGAGCATTTTGTCCTGACTATCCTAAAATACACGCAAGGGCACGCCACGCTATAACGAGGCTTTGAAATATATGAATAGTTCCGTTCCAGAGACGGCCACTTATCTTGAAGAACGGGTTCGGTAATTGCGACGGACATTACCGCCACGCACACCGTCACCATCTCATCATTTTTTCGATAATGCTGTACGAGCTATTTCTAGCCTTCTCTCTCCGCGTACACTTCCATCGGTTCGTGAACGCCCTTGAGTCGATGGAACCCAGCGCTGAAGAAGTTTGCTGTGTCTTTGATTGGCAGAAGGGATCGAAAAGCCGATGAGATTACGAGCGGTCGTCCTATTTCCTTGCATATTGACGCGATGCGACAAACTTCGTTCACGGCTGGACCGATCACCGTAAAATCCAAACGATCGCAACTACCAATGTTTCCATAGAAAACCTCGCCAACATGAAGCGACAGATAGATCGAGGTCACCACTTTGCCGTGGTCCGAACGGACACGATTGAGCGATCGCAAACGTTCTTCCAGTTCCCTTGAAGCTGCGAGGGCGCTCTGAGCGGCGGTCTCAAGAGACTCTGCGTTAAATATTGCGAGAGTGCCATCTCCGATAAGCTTTAAGACATCGCCACCGTTTTTGGTCACGGAGAGAATTGCAGCTTCTGAATAATCGTTGAGCAGACCGATGAGTTCTCCACTCGCCGCCTGCTCTGACAGGGACGTGTAATCCGCCATGTCCGAAAACCAGAGGACGGTGTGAATGCTGTCGACCGCACCTCGCGCAATTCGTCCTTGGAGAACCCTGCGCCCAGGATCGCGACCGAGATATACACTAACCAGCGACTGGGCTATCCTCCGGACAGCCGCTGTTTTAATCGATAGAGCAAGCGTCGGGAGGAGTTCGCGAAGGGCTTCTACCTCATCGTCTGAGAATCCATTGTCTGATTTACTTGACCACCGCGAGTAAAGATTGTCCATTTCGCCGATGGTATCGACTTCACAGAGTCTCTGGATCATCGCGAAATAGTCTGTCTGACCTTTATCTCGCAGTTCGGTCAGTACAAGAAATGGAAGCGTTTCCGTCCCTCGCAACGACACACGCAGTTCAGTCTGTCCAGCTTGTTGCATGGCGTAGAAGGGGCTGCGTAGCCATATCTGGGCATTTTCTTCAGCGTTGTCGCGGAGAAACTGCTGTTGTGATTGCTCTACGCCCTCGTCTTCGTCCCAAAAAAAACCCCAGGATTCGAGTACGGGATGAAGAGTATCAATAAAAAGAACGCCCTGCGAGATCATTATCCCATGTCGGCGACACCCTTCACAAAACCCGACAAGTAGCTCACATTCGGTTCGCCCCAGCAGGCCTTGAGAAACCAACCACCGCTTAATTTCGGTCAAAGCCGAGTTTTTCATAAGTGCCCTACTCATCTTGGATGTGCAAAAACAATTGTATAATTATGGGGTATTACTATCAGTACACGCAGTAATTTTTTCACGTCGAGTATATCACTAAGGATTTGCCTACGCGAGTGAAGGCGGCGTGGGCTACAAAGCGGCGATAGCTTTCTAGCTGTCTAAATCCGCAAAGTGTTTCAGAGGGTATCAGGCTGACGGGTCTGTCGAGTTGGCGCTGTCCGGCGCGACGAGAGCCCGCCCATGCAGAGCCCGTTCCTCCGGTGCCGGTGTAGCCCGGATCGAGACGTCGCTTAGGATTCGACTTCCTGAGTCCTTGTGCCGCGACGGCTGGCCTCCAGCGCTGCGGTGAGGGTGCGGGCGTCGTAGCTGCCGCGCAGACGGCGACCATCGACGAAGAACGTCGGAGTCGCATGCGCCCCGCTGGCGACCGCACTCACAAGATCCCGTTGCACACGCTCGATCACCAACGGGCTATCGAGATCCACGACGAACCTGTCGACATCAAGGCCGAGCTCTGCTGCATACCCGATCAAGTCCTCTCGCTCCAGCGCATGCTGACGCGTGAACACGAAGTCAAGCCACGGCCAGAACATCCCCTGGTTCGACGCGGCCTCGGACGCCCGCGCGGCGATCGGCCCGTGCGGGTGGTGCGGCAAGTGGCGCACCACATAGCGGAGGTCCTCCCCGAATTGGCCGCGCAGATCATCCCACGAGCCGGTCGCGTGCGCGCAGTATGAGCACTCGAAGTCCACGTACTCAACGAGAGTGAGCTGGGCGTCCTCGGGGCCGCGGATATGGTCGACCTCGGGATCCACCGGGGGCTCAAGCACCATCGGCAGATCCGCCGTCTCCTCGCCCCATCTCCGGGCGGCGACCTTGAAGACGAACCACCCCAGCAACGTAGCGAGCACCATCGACACCAGCACGCCGACCGTAGCCTGGCGGCCCAGGTCGGAGGTCGTGCCAAACGCGAGCCCGATGATGAGCAGGGATACGGTGAACCCGATCCCGGACAGTGCAGCACCGCCGAACACGCTCCCCATCCCGACGCCCTCGGGCAGCCGACCCAGGCCGAGGCGGACCGCGGCGAGAGTGATGAGTCCGATGCCCAGGAGCTTGCCGAGCACGAGCCCTGCGATGACCCCCCAGGTCACGGGCGAGCCTAAGGCCTCAGCGAGCAACCCGCCACGCAGGTCCACCCCGGCGTTCGCCAGGGCGAACACCGGCACGATCAGCAGCGCGGTCGGCAGCCGCAGGAACTCGTGCAGCCGCTCGTTCACCGCGATACCCCGGGACAGCCCGCAGTCCACCGCACGGGCCGATGCGGCACTCGGAGACTGCCAGAAATCCCGGAACAGCTGTCTTGCCGCGACGACCTTGTGACGCTGCGTCGCGTAGGCCGGGATCAGGAGCCCCGCCACCATCCCGGCAAGGGAGGCATGGATGCCGGAGTACACGGTTGCGAACCACAGCACGATCACGATAAGCACATACGGCGTTGCCCGCCATTGCCGGGTACGGCCTAGCAGCCACAATCCGACGAGACTGGCGAGGGCGATCAGCAGCGGGACGATCCGGATCTCCTCGCTGTAGACGATGCCGATGATGGACACGGCGAGAAAGTCGTCGACCACGGTCAGGGTGAGCAGGAACACGCGCAACTGACCGGATAGCCGCGGGCCGACGATCGCCAGGGTGCCCAGCATGAACGCCGTATCGGTGCCCACCACCGCACCCCACCCATGCAGGCCCTCACTTCCGGCCAGCCCCACGATCAGGACATAAACCAGCGCAGGAAGCACGACGCCCGCGACCCCTGCGATCAGGGCGAGACGGGCACGGCTTCGGTCCCGGAGAGATCCGTGGGCGAACTCCTGGCGCACCTCAAGGCCGATCAGGAAGAAGAAGACGACCATCAGGCCGTCATTGACCCAATGGTGCAGATCCATGTGCAGGCCGAACGAGCCGAAATTGAACCCGACATCAAGGTGCCATAACGCAAAATAAGCATCGGACAGCGGCGAGTTCGCCCACACGAGCGCCACGACCGTGACGATCACCAGCAATACCGCTGCACCAGGCTCCGTGCGCAGATAGTGGGCAACTCGTCTCCATCTGACATTCGCCGAGGATTCACCGAAAGAAGAGTCTGGCATGTTCTTGTCCTGTAATTCGTGAGGGAGCGATGAGCCGATTTCGGGGAAGATCGGTCAAGCCTCGGCGCTTGGCGGCGCTGCGTCATCGAGCGAGCGCAGCCAAGCAAGCCTTTCTCCCAGCCTGCGCTCGACTCCTCTGTCCGTTGGCTGGTACCAGCCCGGCCGCGCCACGCCCTCGGGAAAATAGGTTTGCCCGGCAGCATAGCCGCTAGGCTCATCGTGGGCATAGCGGTAGCCTTCGTGATACCCCATCTGCTCCATCAACTTCGTCGGTGCATTGCGAAGATGGAGGGGAACAGGATGGGAGCCGCTGCGCTTGACGAATGCCTTGGCCTGGTCCCAAGCGGCATAGGAGGCATTCGACTTGGGGGCGAGGGCGAGGTAAGTCGCCGCCTGCGCCAGCGGTATCTCACCCTCGGGCGAGCCCAGCCTGTCGTAGGCAAGCGCGGCGTTGAGTGCCAGTTGAAGCGCCTGCGGGTCGGCATTGCCGATGTCTTCGCTGGCCATCACCACCATGCGGCGGGTCACCTGGCTCACGTCGCCGCTTCCGTCGAGGATGCGGGCCAGCCAATACAAGGCTGCATCGGGGTCGGAGCCCCGCAGCGACTTGTGAAAGGCCGAAAGCTGCCAGTAGAACTCGTCGCCGCCCTTGTCGAACCTGCGCAGCGATGGGCTGGTCGACAGCCTGGCGAATTCGCCATCGACCACGACCTTTCCAGAGCCCGACGCAGCATTCGTCACCTGTTCAAGCAGATTGAGGAAGCGCCTGCCATCGCCATCGGCGAAGCCCTTGAGCAGGTCCAGTGCGTCCGCATCCAACGTGACGCCCTGGAGATGCGGCAGTGCGCGTTCGTAGAGCTGGTTCAGCTCGTCGCCGGACAGCGGTTCGAGGGTATAGACCTGTGCGCGTGAGAGCAGTGCGGAATTGACCGCCAACCCGGGATGCTCGGTGGTTCCCCCCAGGGTCAGGAGCCCCGACTCGACATGAGGCAGCAAGGCGTCCTGCTGCGCCTTGTTGAAGCGATGGATCTCATCGACGAAAAGCACTGTGGATCGACCATGGTTGTCCAGTTCAGCCTGGGCCTCGTCGATGGCCTGCCGGATATCCTTCACCCCGGCAAGCACGGCAGAGATGGCGATGAACCGGCTGTCTGTCGCACTGGCGGCCAAGCGCCCCAAGGTGGTCTTGCCCACACCTGGCGGGCCCCAGAGGATGAACGAGTGCAACTTGCCCGCCTCGAAGGCAAGCCGCAGCGGCTTGCCGGGGCCAAGCAAATGCCGTTGCCCGACGAATTCATCTAGCTTCTTGGGGCGCAGGAGTTCGGCCAAGGGAGGCTTGGGCCTTGTCGTGAATAAGTCAGTCAAGATCACCTCACAGGGGCATCGCAACGGACGGCGCAGCGTTCGCACGCCAACCGAATCCATCAGTCGCTCGCCAATGAAAAGAATACAGGGATCTACTATATAGTATATCGATCTAGCCGTGCAACCTTGCAGCCTCGTGTGTTCGCAGCGCTCATTGTAGAGGCTCCGCCCGACAACGCTGGGGAAGGTGAAACTCCGCCATCAGCAGCCCAGAAGACATCCGTCATGAATATTGATACTGGGAGGGTGTATTCCTATATAAAAACATGGCAGGGTAATCAGGCCTTGTTGAGCCACGTAACTGTTGGACATCCCATGTACTTTGAAGGAGTCGGACATGGCGAACGGTTGGGGACCCGAAGGCGGGATTCAGGACCAGATTGATGCGACTGTAACCGATGCGCTGTCGGCGGCACGTGCTCTACTTCCATCGGGACACGGTACCGTCGAATGCGAGGTGTGTGGCGAGGAGATTCCGTTGAGACGTCGCCAGGCCATTCCGTCCGTCAGGACATGCATTGCTTGCCAAAGTGAACGCGATAAACGACCAGCGTTCTCCACGATCAACCGCCGTGGCAATAAGGATAGCCAACTGCGTTGAAGGGCAGGAGCAGATAGGCTCTTAACCTTTTGCGGAGCGGACGCGAGTTGTCATCTTTGCTCGACGGTCAACCCTCGTTCCTAGTGACCTTGAAACCGATTTTGATCAGACGCTCGGGACTTCCAGCCCTGCAACCAATCGATCGACTGATTCTGATCGTGAGAAATTTTGTATACCTGCTTGCGTGGTATCGCGATGGGCACTTCGGCAGAGCCGCCAAGAGTTGCAAAGTATCACATCTCATGCTTCCGCTGGCATCAAGCAGATTGAGCAGGACTCGGGCGTCGAGATCGTGCGGTATAGTCGACTATATGACGGGCTCACCTTCGAAGGTGTGGGGATTTCGGGTAGATAAAGACGATGAGAATATTCACCATTGGGTTCACCAAGTCTTCGGCTCAGCACTTCTTCGCGAGACTGAGGGACTCTGGCGCCAAACGGCTTGTCGATGTTCGCCTCAATAATGTTTCACAGTTATCAGGCTTCGCGAAGCGTGACGACCTGAGATACTTTTCCGATGCCCTCTGTGGAATGGAATATGAGCATCTGCCGGACCTTGCGCCGACGAAGGAGATGTTCGAAGAGTTCAAGGTAAGAAGGGGAGACTGGAACACCTATGCCGCAAGATTTCTGGATCTGATAACGCGACGCCGGATCGAGATGATCGACAAGGAGAAAATTGAAGGTGGATGCCTGTTGTGCAGCGAGGACAAGCCGCACCACTGTCACCGACGACTTGTCGCAGAATACTTAGCAACAAAATGGCCTGATGTTGAGATTGTTCATCTGTAGAGCATCAACAAAGGACGGCTGGGGATAGGCCCCTATGACGGCCGCCCACTTTTGTGTTTTGTCCCGTCTGCTGGAAAAATTCGATCAGTCTTTTTACGCATCCCCACGGGAGGCGGGCGCGCCCGCGTTTACTTCTCACACCGCCGCTCGTACTACGGGCCGCAGATCTGGCCAATGGGCAAGCACGCCAGGGCGCTGTTGCCCGGTGAAAATAGGCTTTCACCGCTGCACGCTGAACCTTTCGATTTCCCCCCGGTAGACTGCCGTCTTGTACGGGCTGGAGATTGGCGTCCGGCTGGTTGAGCACAACGATCCGGTCGCTGGCGACGTCTTGCGCAACTGGCTCGAAAACACGGTCCTTCCGGCCTTTTCCCGTCGCATCCTGCCGCTTGACGAGGCAGCGGCCGTTCAGGCGGCTCAATGGCATGTTCACGATCCCAAGCCGATCAATGACGCCTATATTGCGGCGACGGCGTTCACCCGGCGCATGACGCTGGTGACGCGCAATATCAAGGACTTCGCGGGCATGGGCGTGGCGCTCGTGAACCCGTGGGATGAGCCCGAATAACAATCGGGCATCATAAGAAGCTGCACGGAGGCATTTTGCTTGTTATGATTGTCATGTCGACGGGCTATCGCGCGAGGGATGGAGACCCCGCAAGGTGAGAAGGAAGACAGGCAAGCGGTCCGCACAATCGAGTGGTGCGGTTCTGCTGCGAACCAACGCAAGCTTTTGGTTCGCAGCAGATATTACACCAGATTTGATCCGAAAGCAGCCCGCACCCCAGGCATTCTTCCCATCTGATGTGTTTTCAATTTGCCTGTTTCAACAGGTCAATGGCTTACGGGCACCACGTCGCCTCGAAGTGAACGGAGCGATCATCGAAGCGTGTCAGGTAAGCTTGCGTATCAAGCGGAACGACAGCCTTGGTGCAGTCTTCGCCGGCGAACGCGTGGATCGTTTCCATGGAATCCCAAAATGTAATTTCCATAAATTCTACCTCGCCACCGTCGAGTGTACGGCGTAGAAAATAGGACCCCTTATATCCCCCGATCCGATGGAGGGCCGGCAAGGTTTCCGTGGTCAGAAGCTTCTCATATGCATCCGCGGTTTCGGGCTTCGCCCAACCGCGCCAAACGCGACCTATCATGTTGATTTTCCTTTCTTTAGAGGGGTTGGTATCGTTTTTTGGCGGATTTGGGTTAGTCTCGGAGAACGCGCATGCGGTCTACCGGAACGGATATCCCAACCGTCTCGCCGACCTCGAACAGTTTGTCGGTCGAGGCAAGGCATCTGATAGCCTGTCCGTCGAGGTCGATGACGTAACGAACCCTGGCACCCAGGAAGATGCGGGTTACGACGACCCCGGTCAGTTGGCTTGTGCCAGACGATGGACGCATCTGGATATCTTCTTGCCGGAACATCACCGTGCCTGGTCCGCACGACGCCGGTCCGTCGGCAAGTTGAAGGATCTGGCCGCCTGCGAGATGTGCAGCAGTTGCATCACCGTGCGGTACGATCTCAGCGTCCAGCAGGTTCGTTGAGCCCATGAATGACGCGGCGAAGCGTGTGCTGGGCTTGGAATAGAGTTCTGAGGGAGACCCAACCTGTTCGATCTGCCCCCCGTTGAGAAGGATAACCCGGTCGGAAAGGCTCAACGCCTCCTCCTGGTCATGCGTCACGAAGATGGTGGTAAGGCCTGTTTTGCGATGCAATTGGATCAACTCTTCCTGCATATTCTCGCGAAGTCTCGCATCGAGGTTAGACAGCGGCTCATCGAGCAGAAGAACCTGTGGCTCGGAGACAACCGCACGGGCGATGGCTACGCGCTGCTGCTGTCCACCCGAAAGCTCTCTCGGCCGCCGATCTGCCAGATGCGACAGCTGAACAAGCTCAAGTGCCGCTCGTGCCCGTTCGACCTGTTTGTCGCGAGCGCTCAGTTTGCGCATGCGCAGTGGGAAAAGCACATTTTCAAGAACAGTGAGATGAGGAAATAGCGCGTAGGATTGGAACACCATCGCGATGTCTCGCTGCTCGGGTGGCAGCCCCGTCGAATCCCGCTCGCCGATGAATATCGATCCGGAGGTCGTCGATTCCAGGCCTGCGATCATCCGCAGCAAGGTCGTCTTGCCACAACCACTTGGTCCGAGGAGGCTAACGAATTCCCCCTTTTCGATAGTCACCGTGATGCCTTTGATGATTTCAAGATCACCGAATGCCTTGGTGACATTGTTGAGTGCTACTGCTGCCATTGTCTTAACCCGCCACACGCTGGATGCCGAACAGTCGGTCGATGATAAGGATCATGATGACGGTGAGAAGGATCATCAGGGTTGAGGCTGCAGCGATTGAAGGATCGGGGCTGAATTCAAGCTGCGTATAGATCTGGATGGGGAGCGTCATGATTTCCGGTGAGCGAAGAAATAGGGAAAGGATGGCCTCATCAAACGAGATGTTGAAGGCAAAGAAGGCGCCCGCAGCAATGCCCTGCATAGCCTGGGGTAGGACGACGTAGAAGATGGCCTTCCAGGGTCCTGCCCCGAGCGTGCGACCCGCTTCTTCCAGAAACTTGTCCGAGGTCGCCAGCACCGCGAGCGTGGTCCTGATTACGTAGGGTATCGCGATCACGGTATGGCCAATCCACAACGTCAACAAGGATGTGGCTCCCCAGTAGGAACTCCAGGCGATCAGAAGTCCCAGCGCGAAGACAATCGTCGGCAACACCAGCGGGGCCAGAAACATACCCCCGATGAACGTAGTGCCGGGCAATCTTTGGCGGTGGATAACGATCGCCATCGCAGCTCCGATAACGGTCGCCGAGATCGTGACGAGAACGGCAAGTTTCAGGCTGGTCCAGGCGGCGTCGAGATAGACCGGAGAGGTCACGATCGCCTCGTACCAACGCAGGCTTGTGCCTTGGGGAGGGAAGGTAACGTAGTCGCCGGCAGTAAATGAAACGCCGGCAACAACCACGAGTGGTCCGATCAAGAACAGGATGATCGCTGCGACATAGGCTACAGCAAAGAATTTGATGGAGACTGGGATACCCTTAACCATTGGCTTTCCCCGACAGGCGAGTATACGGAACCAAGAGTGCAAGCACGCCGATCAGAAGTACGATCGATTGCGCGGCAGCAAAATGCCAATCCAGCGTCTTGGTGGCGGTTTCATAGATCGAGCTCGCCAGCACCGGCAGTCGCGTACCGCCCAACAGGGTAGGCGTGATGAAGTAGCTGGCTGAAAGCGTGAACACCAGAAGGGATCCGGCCACGACGCCGGGCATGGCGAGAGGCAGGACAACAGAGCGCATGGCCTGTATGAAACTACACCCCATGACCCTTGCGGCTTCCTCCAGTCGCCGATCGATCTTCGTCACCACGCCGAGAATGGATAGGACCATGAATGGGAACAGGACCTGAACCATCCCCACCACTATTGCCGTTTCCGTTTGCATCAGGGTGAAGTTTCGATTCACCAGACCAAGCATATTCAGTGCCTGCGGCACGAGGCCGCCGCGTCCGAGGATCACCATCCAACCGAAGGTTCGTACCACCACGCTGGTCATCAGCGGCAAGGTGATCACGATCAGAAGCCAGAGGCGCAATTTTGGCCCCCCGCGCGCCATGATATAGGCGAGCGGAAAGCCGGCGATGAAGCAGATCGCCGTGATGATCAGCGACAGCTTGACCGTCCGCCAGGCAATCGCCAGATAGAACGGATCGGTCAGAAACTTGACGAGGTGTGCCGAAGTGAAACTACCCTCGGCATTTTCGATGCCAAGAACAAGGATACCTGTTACCGGCAGGACGAATGCAATGAGCAGCAGCAGTATTCCAGGCGCAGCAATGCTCAGATCCAGCTTAATCGAGTGCATGTCGACTGTCCTTCTTTTTGCTTGAAGTCAGCGCGCGATCAACTTCTTCCATTCTTCGATAAGCTGGTTCCTCATTCCGTCGACCGTTTGCGGATTGAAGCGGACCAAAGCGTTGATGGCATCTCCATGAACCACTTCCGCACCAACCTCGGCGTCGAGAACAGTTTTACTGTTGGTCGGTGAATAGCGCATCTCGCGGGCGAAAGCGGCCTGCACTTCGGGTGAGAGAGAAAAGTCGATCAGCTTTTTCGCCAGTGCCTGATTGGGTCTATTGGCAACAACATTCGAGGTGAAGAAGACAGCCGGCATGCCCTCTTTGGGCGCGACGAACCTCACAGGCTGTCCGCTCTGCCGGATGACATGCGCATAGTCCTGGGAAAAGGGGGCGATCCACGCATCGTTCTGAGCGAAGTTCTGCTGCACTTCGGGAGAAGATGTGATGATGACGGAGCGGTTGAGCAATTCGCCGACCTTCTCCAGGCCCGGCTTGGTGTTTTCGAGCGTACCGCCCCAAACCTGGTTCATCATCAGCATGCCGAGAAGGCCGTAGGAATTTGAAAGATCGGTCAGAACGAGATGGTCTTCATACTTCGGGTCCCATAGATCCTTCCAGGAGGATGGTGCAGAGGGCGCTGTCTTCTGATTGTAGAGGAGGCCAATGGCCGTCACGAGGCTCACCGGGCCTTCCCCGCGTGCAAGTCCTGCCGTTGCGAAAGGATAAAGGTCGGCAGCGTGAGATAGTTCTTCCGGCTTGATGGGAGAAATTAATCCTTCTTTCGCCGCGACGACCTCCTGGCCGCCGGAGAACTGCACGACATCATATTGCGGTGCGTTCTTCTGTGCACGAAGCTGTGCGAGCATGTCGGCCGAATAGACCGTTGCAACCTGGATCTTGACGTTGTTGGCCCTTTCGAACGGTTCGAATATCAGTTCCTTTTGAAGCTTCTCATAGGTCCCACCCCATGAGTTTACGATCAGTGTTTCCTGCGCCAGCGCGCTGGACGACAAGATTGCGGTCCCGGTAATGAGTGCCGTTGTAAATAGATAAAGTCGCATGCTCAGTTCCCTTTTTGTTTGTTGGCATTGAAAGAATGCGAGAGCCCATTCGCTGTGCCCGCCGGATTACGGCAGGCACAGCGAACATCATCAGACGTTCATAGGAGAGTCAGAAAGCAAGGTGAGTGCTGCGGGTGTCAGCACCTGTTTGACGAAGCGCTCCTGATGGGGTTTGAAAAAGTCCCAAAGCGCCCGAAGTTCGGTGAGCGGATTTTCTTTCCAATCAATGCGAAGGTCGACAAGCGGCCAGCTGTTGCGATCAGCGATCAGTAGCGCCGAAGACATAATCGGCTTGGTTTCACCGCCCCCGGCGAGGCCTGCATCGACCGACAGCAACAACCGTTCGGCAAACGGAATTTCCAGATTGGCCTCGTACGCCTCGACCATGTGGCGCGGCACGTCCTTGTTGGCGATGAAATTGCCCGTCGATACGCATTGGAAACCTGTATGGCCAGCGTTGATGCACTCGATTTCCGGCCCGTTGAAAAAGGCGGTACGACCTTCACGGTCGACTGCCGCAAACTGGCGCTCTTGCGGAAAATCGTTGCTGGCCGCCAGAAGATTTACCACCTCAGGGGCAGAAAGTCCCTTGGACAACAGATCGATCCCGATCGGGCCTTGCCGTGTGTCCGTGCGGTGCTGTGTCGTGACGGCACCTACACCTGCTTTTACCCATGGGCAACGATTGCCAACGGCAACGGCGGAAGTCGCGATTGCGATACCGAACATGCCGGTTGCGGGATCCCTTGCAGCGATTGAGAACGTCATTTATTCACTCCTTTTTTGCGATATTGCGCGATTTTACCGGTAAAATACGTGAAATCGTGCTAAGGTCAATAGTGGTTGTTTAAGTTTTGAACATGCCTATGCTGAGGGCAAACGGGAATGCATGCGTCTAAATCGCGGGCAAGGAAAACGGACAAATGAATAAAAAAGTGGCTCCCGCGAAGGGGGCCGTCGTAGGAATTAGGGACGTGGCCCGCGAGGCCGGCGTTTCGACAATGACAGTCACTAATACGTTCAAATATCCGGAAAAGGTCGTCGCCGAGACCCGTAGACGGGTGATGGAAGTCGCGGAACGCCTGAACTATGTTCCGAACCTTCTCGCCGTCAACCTGTCTTCAGGGAAGAGTAAGGTGGTGGCGGCCGTGATGCCGTCGATCAGAAACTCCAACTTCGCCGACATGATCATGGGGCTCGAAAACGAGCTTGGACGACATGGATACCATCTTATTGTCTCGGTAGTCGAAACGAGTGAGCGAGAATATGATGCCATCATGGCCCTGATTGGACGTCGCGTTGACGGGATCGTCCTAACTGGGGTCGACAGGGAGGAACGAACACGAAATCTTCTGATGAACTCGGGCATTCCTATCGTCGAGACCTGGAACCTTTCCGGGCCGTTCATCGACATAGGCGTCGGCTTTTCGACGCAATCCGCAGCGTTTGAAGCAACGCAGATCATGATCGGCAAGGGACTTCGCGACATTGGAGTTGTTGGCTACGAAACTCTTGGAAACAAGCGCTTTCAGGAGCGCCTTGATGGCTATCTGCAGGCTATGATGTCTGCCGGCCTTCGCACCGACCTGATCGCAACCGTGCCTGGCTGGTCTGGATTTTCAGGAGGCAAGAAAGCCCTAGATCACTTGCAATCGATCGAGCCGCGTTTGCAAGGCGTCTTCTGCTTCACCGACGTTCTCGCATCAGGGGTCGTGTTCGAGTGTATGCGCAAGGGTGTCAGGATTCCCGAGGATCTTGCGGTTGTCGGCTATGGTGACTACGAAATTGCTGCGGAGCTGACCCCTGGACTCACAACGGTCCACACCCCTGGCGACCTCATCGGAGAGCAGGCAGCCCGCATGATCATGGCAAGATGCCGCGGTGAAGAACAACACGGCAGAACTGTGGACGTAGGTTACGATATCGTCGTGCGAGGAAGCGCCGGATAGATCGGCGAATCGTGGTTGCTATCCGTCGTGCCAACATACCGCTTGGGAGGCTTGATCTCGAGGTAACTGGCTAGCATGACGCGAGAAACACGCTTGTATCCTTCGCTGGAGCTGGACAGGCATGCATCTCCACAAGCAGATGAGTCTGAAGCCCCGTGCCGGCCTATCTCTTCTGCGCGCCGCCTGAGGAAATCAGCGGTCGGCGTCCTCGAGGCGCAAACACTGGCCTTCTATCGGGAGATGAACCGCACCTAGAATGTGCATCGGGCGCATACGGCAGGATCGCCTGGAGCGCATGGTCACGACCGTTCTACAACGCAACTGCATCGTAAACCCTTCCACCGCACAACTGAAACACATCCGTTGCGAGATACGCGAATCGCTCAAACCAGGCCAGAAGGTGATGTATTCGCGCCATCCTTTCTGATCGGCTGCGCCCCGGCCTTCAGCGACGCCGATCTTGACCGGATTTTGAAGTGTTCTGTCGCCTCTAGGTAATCTCAGCCGCGCCCGCCATCGAGTTGAACGCTGCGATATCAGGCTCGGGTTGCGATGGACGACCCGAAACCAGCCGGACGACCGTTCCGACGAGCCTTGGGCTGCTTATTCGGGGATCACCCGAAAGTGAACGGGAAGTGGTACACCCACGACGCGTGCTCAGATCACGGGGGAATTCGTTATGCAGCCATCATTCAATGCAGGACAGAGTGGATGAAGGACGTTATGATGCGTCGGAACACAAGCGCGGGACGCCGTGCGGGTGAAGGTAGGGGTTGGTTAACCTTATGAGTTGACAATGGTTTCTGCAGCCGCCTGAATCGGCGGTTGACGTCTTCGTCCTTCGCTTCGGCGCGCCGGTTTGCTCGGACGAGGATGAAATGGACAATAAAACCGTACAACAGGCTAAAACGCTCGCGAATTTCGTCTGGCAAATCGCGGAAACGTTGCGCGGTGATTTCAAGCAATCTGAATATGGTAAGGTAATCCTGCCATTCGTGGTGTTACGTCGCCTCGACTGCATTCTGGGTCCCAGTAAGGAAGCGGTCTTAAAATCTTACGCCACTTTGCCGCCGGGCATTGACGAGCAAACCCGCGACATGATGCTGTATAGCGCCATCGGCGGTGGCATCCGTGTTTACAACACGAGCCCGCTGACATTCGCCAAAATCAGGGCGCAGAATCCGACCGATATTCACAAGAACCTCGTCGCCTACATCACGGCCTTCTCGGACTCGGTTCGGGATGTCTTTCTCGACAAGTTCCTTTTCACGGACCAACTGAAGCGCCTCGCCGACGCCACCATCCTATGGAAGGTGTTCGAGCAGTTCGCCGCGCTCGACCTTCGGCCAGAAGCCGTCTCGACGCTGGCGATGGGCTATCTTTTTGAAGACCTGATCCGCCGCTTCTCGGAAATTTCCAACGAAACCGCCGGCGAGCATTTCACACCGCGCGAAGTGATCCGGCTGATCGTGGACCTCATCATCGTCAATGACGACGAGAAGCTTCGGGGTCAGGGGATCATCCGGCAGATTTACGACCCAGCGTGCGGCACGGGTGGGATGCTCGCGCTGGCCGAGGAAGCGCTGAAAGAGTTCAACCCCGATATCCGCGTCGAGCTTTTCGGCCAGGAACTGAACGGCGAGTCCTTCGGCATCTGCAAGTCTGACATGTTGGTGACGGGCCACGACCCGGAAAACATCGCCTTCGGCAATACCCTCACGCAGGACGCCCACAAGGACCGGCGTTTCCACTACATGCTGTCCAATCCGCCCTATGGCGTGGATTGGAAAAAGTATCAGGAGCCGATCCGCGAGGAAGCGGCGACCCTGGGCAAGGACGGCCGCTTCGGGGCGGGCCTGCCGCGCATCTCGGACGGCCAGCTTCTCTTTCTCCAGCACATGATTTCCAAGATGCGGACCGACGAAATCGGTTCGCGCATCGGCATCGTGATGAACGGCTCGCCGCTCTTCACTGGCGGAGCCGGATCGGGCGAGAGTGAAATCCGTCGCTGGATGCTGGAAAACGACTGGATCGAGGCCATCGTAGCGCTGCCCACCGACCTTTTCTACAATACTGGCATCCAAACCTACGTCTGGCTGCTGACCAATCGCAAGGAGCGGAAACGGTATGGCAAGGTCCAACTCATCGACGCCTCGGGCGAACGGTTCTGGGCGCCCATGCGCAAAAACCTCGGTTCCAAGCGTCGGGAAATCCGCGATGATGGGCGCGAGATCATCGCACAGATTTTCCACGAAATGACGAATGGCGGCGGGCCGTGGAGCGAAGTGTCGAAGATTTTTGACGCCAGCGATTTCGGTTATCGCGAGATCAGGGTGGAGCGCCCGCTTCGGCTGAATTTCCAATCCAGCCCCGAACGCATCGAGCGGCTGAAGCTTGCTAAGGCTTTCCTGAAACTGGACCCCGCCGACCAGGATGACGTGTTGAACGTCATCGCCAATCGTCTGCCGACAACCCTGTTCAAGGAACGCCCCGCATTCGAGGCCGCGTTTACCAAGACGCTCAAGGGCGCGGGCGTGAAGATCGGCGCGCCGGTCAGGAAAGCCATCCTTTCCGCGCTGTCGGAACGGGACGAAACTGCCGCCATCTGCCTCGATGGCGACGGCAGACCGGAGCCGGACCCCGAACTGCGGGACCATGAACTCGTGCCACTCAAGGAGGATTGGAGAGGTCATGTCGCCCGCGAGGTGACGCCCTTCGTGCCGGACGCTTGGGTGGACGAGACCTATAAGGATGACGCCGACAAGGGCGTGGGCCGCGTCGGGTACGAGGTCAATTTCAACCGCTACTTCTACCGCTATGTCGCGCCGCGACCGCTGGCCGATATCGACGCCGAGCTGAAGACGCTGGAGACAGACATCGCCAATCTCTTGAAGGAGGTGGCGGGATGAGCTTCTGGTCAGCGAAAGAGACAATGGAACTGAGACCGCTCAAATACCTGGCGCGGTTCAATCCCGAAGCATTGCCGGAGGATACAAACCCGGATTTTGAGTTCGACTATATCGACATTGGAGGCGTTACGCTCGAAGACGGTGTGCGCCATAAGGAGACTATGCGCTTTGAATCCGCGCCGAGCAGGGCGAGAAAGCCAGTCCGCTTGGGCGATGTGATCGTTTCCACTGTCCGAACATATCTCAAGGCCGTCGCCAAGATCGACGAAACCCATAACAGTGCAATCGTCTCCACCGGCTTCGCCGTACTTCGGCCCAACGCCGATGTTGATGCCGGTTATCTCTATCGGCTTTGCCAAGCAAACGCCTTTGTCGCAGACGTGGAGGCCAGATCAACGGGCGTGAGCTATCCAGCGATCAACCCTTCGGCTCTTGCGGCGATCAAGGTTCCCTTTCCCGATCTCGCTGCCCAAAAGGCCATTGCTGCGTTTCTCGACCGCGAAACCACCCGCATCGACAAGCTGATCGCGAAGAGGAAGCGGCAGGTTGAGTTGCTGACGGCCAAGATTGATCAGTTTTCGCAAGACGCGGTGACTCTCGGCTTGATAAAACGAGTACCGCTTGCTCAAACAGACATTCCATGGTTGCCCCGAATGCCAGCCCATTGGGAGTCTCGGAAAGCAAAGCATCTATTCAAGGAGATGGCGCGCGCTCCGCTGGATGACGATGGCGTCATCACCGCATTTCGTGACGGGCAAGTAGTGTTGCGCACGAAGCGTCGGACTGATGGATTTACATTAGCAATACTTGAAACTGGATACCAGCACATTCAAAAAGGTGATCTGGTCATTCATTCGATGGACGCGTTTGCCGGAGCAATTGGCGTGTCTGAAGACGATGGGAAGGCTACAGGAGAATATGTAGTCTGCTCCCCAAAGACTAATGATGTGAATAACGAGTACTATGCCATTTTGTTAAGATGCATGGCGAAGCGGAACTACGTCTTCGTACTTTGCCCTTCCGTACGCGAACGGGCGCCGCGTTTTCGGTTTGTGAGGCTCGCTCCGACTCTCCTTCCAAAACCTCCGATTGACGAACAGAATGCAATCGTCGCGCATGTAAGAAGCCACACCCTCAAACTTGCCGAACAGCGGGCAAAGATTGAGCGGTCGCTAAAACTTCTCAATGAACGTCGTGCAGCCCTCATCACCGCCGCTGTTAGTGGCCAGCTCGACATCCGCGAAACTCTGCCGGCAGTCACATCTACATCAGATAGGGACAGGTTCCGCCTCGTTGTCGGGGCCGAAATCATCTACCAGCATCGGAACAGTCCGAAGTTCGGGCGGGTGAAGCTACAAAAGGAACTCTATCTCGCCGAATCGCATCTCGGCATTGGCGAACTCAAGGGAAATTACTCCCGCCAGGCAGCAGGCCCGCTCGATCGCGCCTTGCTTGAGGAGACAGAGCGCGCAGTGGAGGCAGCAGGCTTCTACCGGGCGAAGCAGGCGGACGGGACGGGAACGACCGTCACCTATACGCCGCTGTCAAACGCCGGACGGCACAGCGCGCAACTCAAAAGTCTGCTGGGTCCGCGCGCCGACGCGTTGAGTGACCTCATCGCTCTGCTGCGCGACTTCGGCACCGAGGCGGTCGAGGCCATCGCCACCCTTTATGCCGTGTGGAATGACTCGCTTATGGACGGTCGGCAGCCTGATGACTCAACGATCGTCAACGGCGTCTTGACCGAATGGCATGAGAAGGGGAAGAAATTCAAGGACAGCGACCTTCGCCATTGGCTGGACTGGATGAAGCGCAACGGCCTCACGCCGCGCGGCGAAGGCCCCCGCACAGCCCACACCATGATGCGGGATATGTTCGCATGACGGCCGCTGATGTCTTCACCGAAGAGACCATGACCCGGCCCCTTTTCGAGGAACTTACCGGCGAACATGCCCGCGAGGATGAATGGTCCGGGCCTTACGGTTTCGCCATTGGCGGGGTGATGCAGGCCAATGCCGCATCCCTTGCGGAGGAATATTTCGCCGCGGCCAACGAGCTGGTGGACGCGATCAAGGATAAGCGCATCGCCGACTATCGGATCGGCAACGCGGCGCTGTTTCTCTATCGCCATTCCTGCGAACTCATTCTGAAGGCCGCGATGCCCGACGCGAAGCGGATTCACGACCTGATCGCCCTCACCGACAGATTCGTGGTGATGGTGAAGGAGCGATACGGGCAGGACGTTCCCGCCTGGATCGTGCGGCGTATGAAGGAACTGGCCGCGATCGATCCAGGCTCGACCGCGTTCCGGTACGGGGCTTATGGGACGCCGATCGACGCGGCCAACCGGCCGATCGAGTTCGAAGCCTATGTCAGCCTGTCACACCTGCAAGCGGCGATGTTGGCGCTCAATACGGCCCTGATTTCGGCGGTCGACGAAATTAGGATGGCGCGGGGGGATCGGCCATGAACTACGAACTGCCATCGACCTCACACCCCTACGCCAAGGGCTATTCCGAAGACACGGTTCACCGGGAGGAGGTGCTGGAGGTCCATCTGTGCAAAGCGCTGGTGGAACGCCAAGGTTATCGTCCCCGTCGACCCGAGGACTATGACCGCACCTCCGCGCTCGACAAAACGCTGGTGATCGAGTTCGTCAACGCGACGCAACCCGACGAATGGGCGAAGCTGGAAGGTCATTATGGTCCTTCCGCCGAAGCTGAGTTCTTCAAGCAGCTTGAGCAGGGATTGAAGCAGCGTGGCACGCTGGAAGTGCTGCGCAACGGGCTGAAGCTGGTTCCGAACCTGAAGTTCTTCCTCGCCGCCTTCAAGCCGGCGTCCGCTGCCAACCCGGCTTTGGTGACGCTGTTCGATAGTAATATCCTCAGCGTCATCAATCAGCTTCGCTACAGTGCGAAGAACGAGAACGCCATCGACGTGGGGCTGTTCGTCAACGGCCTGCCAGTGGCAACATTGGAACTGAAGAACACCCTGACCGGCCAGAATTTCCGTCATGCCGAGCGCCAGTATCGCTATGATCGGGCTCCCGCCAATGAACCTCTGTTAACGTTCAAGCGAGGGGCCTTGGTCCACTTCGCGGTGGATCAGGACAACGTGTCCATGACCACCCGCCTCCAGAACGGCAAGACCCGGTTCCTTCCCTTTAATCGTGGGTATAGCGGCGGCGCGGGCAACCCGGACATCGGCGGGGAGTTTCGTGTCGCATATCTCTGGGCCGATCAGCCCGAAGGTCGGGCGATTTTCTCTCGCGACATCCTTCTCGACATTATCGGGCGGTTTCTTCATCTCGACGGCACGACCGGCAAGGAAGCGCTGATCTTTCCGCGTTTCCATCAGATCGACGCGGTTCTGAAGATGCTGGCCCATGCCCGCGTCAACGGCAGTGGCAACAATTATCTGATCCAGCATTCGGCGGGATCGGGAAAGTCCAACACGATCGCCTGGACGGCGCATCGGCTGGTGACGTTGCACGATCCGTCCGACCAGCCGATTTTCGACACCGCGATCGTGGTGACAGATCGCGTCGTCCTCGACCGCCAGCTTCAGAACACCATTGCCCAATTCGAGCAGACGCCCGGCGTCGTCCGCAAGATCGACGGAACTTCACGGCAGTTGAAGGCAGCGATCGAGGGTCAGGCGAAGATCGTCATCACCACCATCCAGAAATTTTCGACCGAGCATCTTCGCGTCATCAGCGGACAGGGAACGCGACGGTTCGCCGTGCTAATCGACGAGGCGCACGGCTCTCAGTCCGGCAAGAGCGCCCAGGCGTTGAGCGATGCCCTCAGCCGCGACAAAGAGGCCGGGACACCCGATGAGATCGAAGACCTGATCGCGGAATACCAGCGCCAGCGTGGTCCGCAGGTGAACATCAGCTACTTCGCCTTCACGGCCACGCCGCGCAATGTTACGCTCGAGCGTTTTGGCTCGACCGGCACGGACGGCCTCCCGCATCCGTTTCACCTTTACTCCATGCGCCAAGCAATCGAGGAGGGTTTCATCCTCGACGTGCTTCAGAACTATATGACTTACAAGGCGTATTACGCCCTGGAAAAAACGATCGACAACGACCCGGAACTGGATACGCGGCGCGCGCAACGGAAAGTCGCGCGGTTTGCGGCCCTGCACCCGACCGCCCTGAGTCAGAAGGTGGAGGTGATGGTCGAGCATTTCCAGCGCCATGTCAGGCCGGAACTGGATGGCCAGGCGAAGGCTATGATTGTGACCTCAAGCCGGGAAAGCGCCCTTCGCTATTATTTCGCGCTAAAGGCCTACATCGAGGACAAGGGATATCGCGACCTCAAGGCGCTCGTCGCCTTCTCCGGCGAGTTGCACGTCGATGGCAATACCTACACCGAAGCAGAGTTGAACGGTTTCGGCGAAAGCGAGTTGCCCAAGCGCTTCGATACCCCGGAATACCAAATCCTCATCGTCGCGGAGAAATATCAGACCGGCTTTGACCAGCCGAAATTGTCAGGGATGTATATCGACAAGAAGCTGGCGGGGTTGCAAGCTGTCCAGACCCTGTCACGACTGAATAGGATTTACGAGGGCAAGGAACGAACCTTCATCCTCGACTTCCAGAATACGACGGATGATATCAAGGAAGCGTTCCGCCCCTTCTACGAGGTGTCCAGCCTCGAAGCCGTCTCTGACAAGAACCAAATCTATCAGTTGGAAACGCGTATCCGCACATTCGGCTATCTCGACGTCAGCGAGATCGAACGATTTGCCATGACCTTCTTCAAGGGAGAGCTGTCCACTCAGGACCGCGTGACGCTGGAATCTCTGGTCCGCAACGCCGTGGCGCGGTTTGAAGCGGAGGATGACGAAGGCCGGCAGGAAGAGTTCAGACAGCTTTTGAGAAGCTACAGGCGGTTCTACAGCTTCGTTGCACAGATTGTTCGGCTGGGGGATACCAGTTTAGAAAAGCTCTATGCCTACACTGATTGGCTGGCCCGGATGTTACCCAATCGGGAACAGCCGCCGGAAGTCGAGATCACAGATGAAATGCTGCGCCTGCGGGCCTTCCGCGTTCAACAGAAAGAAGCTGGCTCCGCGTCGCTTGCGGCGGGCGATACCGTGCCGCTCACCGCGATCAGTGAATTTGGGGCCAAGCCCTATACCGAAGACGAGGCAAAGGCACTTTCAGAGATTGTCCGCTCCTTCAATGAACGGCACGGGACACAATTCACGGAAGAGGATTTCATCCGCCTCGAACAAGTGAAGCGCAAGGCCCTCGATCAGGAAATGGCGGCGGTATTGCGGAACAATCCGCCGGACGTCTCCCGCCCGACTTTCGTGCGCCGCCTCCTCGAAGAGACTATTAAGCAATATCAGCGCGACAGTAGCCTCCAAAGCATCATTATGACCGACGCCGAAGACCGCGACCGGATATTCAATCATTTATTCAGCCGCGCGCTGCGTGAGGTTCGAGAAGATGTTGTATATTGAACGGCTCTCCGCCTTTGTTCCATTGTCCTCATGTCGACCGGTAACTGCTTTCAAAGTTAGCTGGAATAACGACAGCAAATTTTATTCTTTGATCTGTGAAGCGGATGGTCCGCTTCCGGCCCCACATCGGACTTCCACGCCCGACCAACGCTGATGCTAGCTACTGATTTTATCAGACGGAGAGGCGTTGTTATAGTTCTCTAATATTTTGAGGTGTAGACGATCGATGACCACTCCCCGCCCTCAGCCGAAGCCCGACAGCCGGAAATATCAGGACCTCATTTCAGATATTGAAAAGGGCGTCATAAAGATTCCAAAATTCCAACGCGAATTCGTGTGGCCGATCGAGAAGACTGCAGCGCTGCTTGATAGTATCGTAAAGGGTTATCCGATCGGCACCTTCATCCTTTGGAAAACTAACCAGCGTATGGCGGACGTTAAGGAAGTGGGCAGCATTTCCCTTCCGCCAACGCCGGACGACCGACAGGTTGAATACGTTCTCGACGGACAGCAGCGCATGACGTCGCTGTTCGCGGCCTATCGGGGAGCAAAAATACCTCGTAGCGGCTCGAAGAAGATCACCGATTTCGCCGAGATTTACGTCAATCTCGACCCAACGCTGCCAGATGACGCGCAGATCGTCGTTCATGAATTACCCGAAAAAGCGGGCAGATGTGTTTCGCTAAAGGACGTTCTCGCGCTGAACCGCAACGTGGAAAAGCGTCTCGTTGCGGAACTCGGTCTCGGCGATGACGATCTCGACGTCGCTGACAAGTTCAAACAGGCTTTTGCGACATACGACTTCAGCCTCGTAACGCTGACGCGCGAGGACATCGACAGTGCTATCGAAGTTTTCACACGCATCAACACCGGCGGTTCGGTGCTTACTCTATTCGAGATTATGGTCGCCAAGACGTATGACGAAGAGAGAAAATTCGACATGCAGGTTGAGTGGAACAAGGTTCAGACCGACCTTGAGGAAGTAGGGTATGACGGTGTTTCGCCCTCCACCGTGATGCAGTTGCTTGCCCTCGTGCTAGCCGGCGAAGCTAAGCGTTCGACAATCCTAGGCCTGGATAAGATTAAGGTGATCGAGACCTGGCCGAAGGCAGTCGGTGCGATCAAGAGTGCGATTGACCATTTCCGCACCGCGTACCGCATTCCGGTTTCGGCGCTTCTACCTTATGACTCGCTCATTGTTCCCTTCGCGTATTGGTTCTTTGTAAAGCGCTACGAGCCGGCGGGTAGAGATCATCTGCTGATGAGGAAGTTCTTCTGGCGTTCGTCGCTAGGCTACCGATACTCTTCAGCCGTAGAATCTAAGCTAGCCGCTGACAAGCGGGCTATCGACGACATCATCTCCGGCGGGGAGGGTACCTGGGATATCCCCGTCCACATTACCGGCGCTGAAGGCCTGATCGGGATCAACTTCGCGACGGGAAACTCACTCTGCAAGGCTATCCTATGCTTGCTCGCCTTCGAGCAGCCGCGAAACTTCCACAACGACGGAACCGTCCTGCTGGACAACAGTTATCTCAAAATCGCCTCGTCCAAGAACTTCCACCATTTCTTTCCAAAGGATCATTTGCGTACAAATGGGGTAGGCAACGAAAATTCCGTTGTCAACATTACGCTAATCGGCGCCGATCTCAACAAGCGCCAGATCAACGCGAAACCACCAAAGGTCTATATCCCGAAGTTCGAGGCATCGAACCGCACGATAAGTGGCAGCCTTGCAACCCACCTAATTGACAGGCACGGCATGGGCATCGACGAGGACGACTACGGAGCCTTCCTATCAGCCCGTGCGTCGAAGCTTTGGACAAAGATTGACGAGCTAGTCCATCCGGTTTTCCGAAGTGAGCAGTGATGTAGATCGATAAGTCGTCACTGTTTTTGTGTTGTCTCTGGCCTTGCCGAAGTAGTGACAGTTCGATCCCTCAGCTCGCTTGGAGTAGCCTTTAGGGAACGCCCTCGTGAATGCGACTATGGAATTGTCGGTCCTTTGTAGAATAAAGAGAGGGTTCGAGCATTGAATGGAGACGGCCCAATACTAGCAGCCGCTTTTCGCGGTCTGGTGTCAAAAGCTGTCAGTCTGCCGTCGGCTCCAAAGGGGAGTCATCCCTCCTGAGCGGGCTTGAAGGCGGAGAATTTACAAGTCTCTGTTTGCTCAGGCCCCCGCAACCAAATCTTACAAAGATCAAACGAATAAGCCCTCCCTTCGCGGAGGGCTTTTGCGTTTGTGCAGAAATCATGCTGCCCTGTTCTTTTTATTCGAGCCTGCGGGATAGGAGATCATGCGCAGAAGGGTCGGATCTTTTCGGATGAAATGGTGCCATAGCGCCGCTGCCACATGAAGAAGTACAATTCCTGCTGCGAGATACGCCAAAGTAGCGTGAACATCAGTCCAGAAGGCTTCGGATTGGTCGGAGATTGCCATGGGCAACCCCGGCACGACGATGAGATCGAATACATAGCTGGGGATTTGCAGAGGAGATGTCGACGCGACCGCCCAGCCGGCAAGGGGAACAGCCAAGGTGAGGAACAGCAACGCAGCGTGCGCGGCCCGGGCACCCAACCGGGAAACTGGACCGTCGCTATCAAGTGGCCGTGGCTTTCTGCTGAAAACTGACCAAATGAAACGCGGCACGGCCAGGGCCAGCACCAGAAATCCAATCGACTTATGGTACTGAAAAAGGTCAAACTGAAGCACCGGGTCGATGTTGTCGCGGCTCATCAGATATCCCAGCGCAAGCTGCGCGAGGAATAGGATCGCGATCGTCCAGTGGAAGGCGATCGCCACCAGCCCGAAGGACGTAGGCGAATTGCGCCACAGTGGTTTATCCGTCGGTGCGCTATCGCGATGATCCTCGAAATGTGTCATCGGCTAACTCAGCTGTTGATAGGTGTCTTTGGCAATGGCATCCATGCGGTCGGATGGCAGGTTGCCAACCAGGGCGCAGCGGATCGTCTCGTCGTCCCAGGATACGGTTTCCAGCGAGCCGACATTGGAGCGCCGCATGGCGGTGTCGCTCGAGTTGGCCGCAGCCACGATATAAAGAGTGACGCGCTGTCCACTTTTGTCTTCGTACATAAACTGGGCTGCGGCGCCTTCGGAACTCGGCAGCAACCGGCCGCCGACAAAGGACAGACCATGGCGCGTAAGGTCCGGGATATTCAGTTTGCGATCGAGCCTTTTCGACAGCCATTTTGGCAGATTGGCAGCGTCCTCGCCATCGGCACGAACCTCCACGGGATGGAGAACGTCGCTCGCGAACAATTGATGTGCCTGCGCTGCATCCGCCACGATGGAACGGGCAGGCTCCGCGACCTGTGATACAAGCCCACGCCCGAACCAGCCGCCTGTCAGTCCAACAGCCAGAACAAGGATGGATGCCGCCGCCATATTGCGCCAATCGGCGCGCTCTGAGCGCAATCGCCGCTCCATGCCATAAACATCAAGGCGTTCGGGTAGAACGCCTGTATCAAGAGGAGGATAGAGAGCCGCCAACGTGGCATTTTGCTGCTGCCATAGCTCAACCTTGCGTGCGTCAGCGGGATTGGCGGCGAGATGGGTACGAACGGCGTCACGCCGCTGGTCCTCAAGCTGCCCGTCGACATAAGAGATAAGATCGGCTTCTGTTATCTGCGGCTGGCTGCCAGTCATTTTATCACCTTGAGGTTTGGCTGGTCTTCCTGGGTCATTCGGGCCAAGGCTGTTCGGGCTCGCCCCAGACGGGACATCAGAGTGCCCAACGGAATTTCAAGAATCTTTGCCGCTTCCGCATAACTTAGACCTTCGACGACGACGAGGAGGAGCGCCTCCCGCTGTTCGCCGGAGAGTTTGTCAATAGCGCTGGCCATTTCGGTAAGTGCTATCCGGCTTGTCTGCGCTGCCGGCACGAACAGCTGTTCCGCAACGTCATCAATCGGGATTTGCGACGGCCGCCGATTTCGACCGCGCAGATTGTTGCGGTAGATGTTGATAAGCACCCGGTACAACCAGGGGCGCAACGGACCCTGCGGTCGCCACAATGCCTTTTTACGGATGGCCCTTTCCAGGCAGTCCTGAACCAGATCGTCAGCTGTGTCGCGGTCGTGCGTGAGCGCATTCGCGTAGCGTCGAAGCGCTGGTATGCAACCTGTAATCTCGTCCAGAAAATCCGGCATGGGTGCTATTCCTTGATAATGTGCCAGATATTGCCGACGCCATCATCTGTGACGTTGCCGGGCTTCTCGTTCATCTCCCAGCGATACGGCGGCTTTCCGCCATATAACCACTGCATCGTCCTATTCTTGCGGGCGATCGGTTTGTCGTCATCATCCGCCGCATGGGTTTTAGAGGCGGCGCGTGGCAGCCATTTCTTCGCGCAATCATCATAGCCGGCCGACGATCCATCGACGAGATGATGTACACGCATAAGTCAGTCCTTTGAGAGGAACGGATCGGACAACATGTCCGATATTAAACAGAACACCAGCCAGCTGCGCTTAATCCCACGCCACGTTTTTTTTGGCTTTTCGTTCTATCTGACGCCCTTCAAATCTATGTCGAACGTGACGGTATTCGAATAGAGCGGTACGCCGACACCCATGCCATAGGGCATCCGGGGGACATTTCCGGTGACGTGGAAGGTGACGGATCCCTTTTGCTGTTCAACGAATGTTGCATGAAACGTTTCGGGCCTGGATACACCTTTCGCCGTCAGGACGCCTTCGATCACCGCGCTGCGCGGTCCGTCCTGGGTAATGCGGCTGGAGCGGAACATGATTTGCGGATAGGCGGCGATATTAAAAACCGCACTGGATCGCAGGAAATTTTCCACGCGCTCCTGCCCCGTCTGGACGCTGGAAGGGTTCAGTTTGATTTCCACGAAGGACCTGGAAGGCTGGTCCGGGTCAATGTCGAAGCGGCCGGATATGTCGGGAATGGTGCCCTTGATCCCCGGGCCGGCAACTTGCGCAATTGAAAACCCGATGTGAGACGCGGAATCAATTCGATAATGTCCGGCGGCGGAAGAGAACGGATTGGCAGACACGGGCGTGCAAGCCAATGTCACAAGCAAGAAGGTGGCGGAATAGGGGGATTTCACGGCGCAAGCTCCTTTGTACGCGCGTAGTCATACCCAAGAGAACACTGCAGGAAGCTGTTTAATCCACACCCGTTCCGTTGGAGCCATCGGCTCTCTTAAAGCTTCAGTCATGAAGCTGCTCAGGGCGGCTTACGTCTGACGTTTCGGGAGGCGGAAAAGAGCGGAGAAATCATTGAGCCGACCCGGTCTGAATGCTCGCGAAAGCCACCGGGATCGGCGGCTCGATGAGTGTGTCGCGCACCGTGCCAAGTGACTCGACGCCGATCCCTTGCTTATGGGCGTCTGCATCGGACATACTGGCACTCGAACCACAAGGGCCAAGGGCAAGACGAAGCCGGCAATGCATTGCTGGATCGCGGAGCCATGCGAGAAGATTTTACCTCATGAATACGCGATTTCTCGAAACCTTTCTCTGGGCTGCACGGTTGAACAGCTTTTCGGCAGCGGCGGAACGTCTGCACACCACTCAGGCGTCGGTGTCCAACCGGATTGCCGCTCTGGAAAGAGAGCTTGGCGTCGTGTTGTTCACCCGCGATGTGCGCTGCGTCAACCTGACGCCGGCCGGTCGTCTGGCGCTGCAACATGCCGAAAAGATCGTCAACCTGACCGGGGAGTTCCGACAGATCGTGAGCAGTCGCGAGGCGCTGAGAGGCACCGTGCGTATCGGCGCCGCGGATACCATTGTCTATGCCTGGTTGCCGCTTCTTATTCGTCGGATGAACGAACAATATCCCGGTGTCAGCCTGGATCTGACCATCGATACCAGCCTGAAATTATCCCAGCGCATCCAAAACGGCGAAGTGGATGTCGGTTTCATCATGGGACCGGTCATGGCTGCGAATATCTATAATTCGCCGCTCTGCACGTTCGAGTCCTGTTGGGTTGGCGCGGTTGATCTGCCATTGCCGGAAACAGGTGTCACGCTCGAAGATATCGCGCATTTTCCATTACTTACCTTCTCGACCGGCTCCCAGCCGCATCAGGCATTGCGTGCGTTGCTCGATGCCCACGGACTGTCTGACAGCCGTATTTATAATTCCAATTCCCTGTCGATCATGACCCGTCTCGTGGCAGCGGCCGTCGGCGTGGGCGCTTTGCCGCGCGTGCTGGTGGATGGCATCATCAAGTCCGGCGAAGCACGTATCCTCGATATCGCGCCTTCGGTACCGCCTCTGACATTCCACACTGTTTATCAGGAACGTGGCGACAACGCGCTCGCCCGGGCCATTGCCGACATGGCGACGGAAATCGTCAGTGAAACCACAACACAATGGATGACCGTTCCCGCCTAAATTTTGCGCTGCAACACGAAATGATTAATCTATAAGCTTACCTTATGGGTTCCGATAGAGTTTTTCCGTTTGTCATGAAAACCGTTCCCGTTCTTAATTCTCCTCGCAACATGAGAGGAGAGCAACGTGAAAGTCTCACTTGTTCAAATGAATACCCAGAACGACAAGGCAGAAAATCTTAAGGTTGCTGCCGATCTTATCGAAAAGGCAGTCAAGGCGGATAATCCGGACCTTGTTGTTCTTCCCGAATACTTTGCATTTCTTGGAGATAATCCTCAGGAGATGCATGAAAGCGGGGAAGAATTTCCCGATGGCGAAATCTATACGCTGCTTTCGGGCCTCGCCAAAAAGCACGCGATCACGCTGCATGCCGGTTCCATCGTCGAGAAGGAAGGCAACCGTTTCTACAATTCGACGCTCGTTTTTGGTCCTGACGGTAAGCAGATTGCCCGCTACCGCAAGATGCACCTGTTCGACGTCGATACGCCGAACGGCATCAGCTACCGTGAGTCCGACTCCGTCGCCCGCGGCGAAGACGTCGTGACCTATAAGGTTGGCGACAAGACGGTTGGTTGCGGCATCTGCTACGATATCCGCTTCCCGGAACTGTTCCGCGCCCTGCGGGACAGGGGGGCGGACGTTATCGTTCTGCCGGCCGCCTTCACCCTTATGACGGGCAAGGACCATTGGGAAGTGCTGGCCCGCGCCCGTGCCGTCTAAACCCAGACCTACTTTCTGGCTGTCGGCCAGATCGGCACCCATGCGGGTGGCAAAAAGGCCTGCTGGGGGCATTCCATGGTCATCGATCCCTGGGGCCACATCGTCGCGCAGTGCTCAGACACCGTCGGGACCGCCGGCGCTGCCCTCGATTTCGACTATTCGGCCAAGGTGCGCGCCAACGTGCCGGTGGCAAACCACCACGTGCTCTGATCGGAGAAAGACTTATGTTTATCGTCAATCCCATGCCGGAGCAGATCGACGCCGATATCGTCGAGCTTCTTGAAAAGGTCGAGGTCGCAACGATCGGCCATGTGCTTCATTCCGGTTTCGTCGATCCGGAAATCCGCGCGGTCCTTCCGGGCAAGCGGGTGGCCGGCACCGCCGTCACGCTGCGCATCCCGAACGCCGATTCGACCATGCTTCACTACCTGACGCAGATTGTGCGCCCGGGCGATATCGTGCTCATCGATCGCTGCGGTGATACCCGCCACGCCTGCTGGGGCGGCGTCATCACCAACACGATGAAAATGGCCGGCGTCAAGGCTGGTGTGGTCGATGGCCCGGCGACCGACTTTTCAGAGTTCGTCAAGGTCGACATGCCCATGTGGTGCCGCGGCCCTTCGCCGATCACCACCAAGATCCTTGGCCTTGAAGGCGCGATCAATGTTCCGATCAGCGTCGGTGGCCAGATGATCAATCCGGGCGATGCGATCCTTTGCGATGAAAGCGGCGTTGTCGCCCTTCATCCCAGCCAGGCCCGTGCCATGGCCGAGCGCGCCATCGGCATGCAGGAAGCTGAACTCGTGCTTCTGGAGCGTTTGCGCAACGGCGAGAAGTTGCCGGATATTTCCGGCGCCAACAAGCTCGTTCAGGCCAAGCTGAGCGCCTGACACCGCCTTACGGGTGGCGGACCAGTCCGCCACTCCCAATAATAATAGAGGAGAACAGGACAATGAAGAAATCTATACTTCTGAGCGGGATTCTCATGCTTGGCGCGGCTGCTCTGCCGGCGCACGCCCAGCAGACCGTAACGTTCCTCGGCTATAGCGGCCTTTTCCAGGAGCGTTACACCAAGGCCGTCATCGAGCCTTTCATGGCCGCCAACCCTGACATCAAGGTTGAATATTTCCCGCAGCAGGGTTCCGCCGCCATGCTCGGTTCGCTGCGCGCCCAGAAGGCTGCGCCGCAGGCCGACGTCGCGCTGATGGACGTCTCCGTTGCCAAAACCGGGACGGATGAAGGTCTGTTCGACAAGATCGATGAAAGCGTGACCAAGAACGCCGCCGACCTCTATCCTAACGCCCGTTTCGAAGGTGTGGCCGGCGTTGGGGTGACGTTCGACAATCTTGTGCTCATCTATAATACCGATGCGATCAAGACTGCTCCGGACAGCTGGAACGCTCTGAAGGACAGTGCCCTCAAGGGGAAAGTCGCCATGTTGAGCGCGCCCGATATTGTCGGTATCGGCACGACCATAATCATGGACCACATGAATGGCGGCACTGACTTCATCAAGAATATCGACGCCGGCATCAATGCGATGGCTGAAGTCGCGCCAAACATTCAGACCTGGGAGCCGAAGCCGGAAGTCTATCCGAATGTCGTCAACGGCCAGGTTTCACTGGGCGTGGGCTGGAATGCCCGCAGCCAGGTGAATGCCGATGGCTCCAAGGGCAAGATGAAGGTTGCGCTTCCCAAGGAAGGCACGATCCTCCAGATCAATACGCTCAATCTCGTCAAGGGCGGCCCATCGTCGGAGGGCGCGCGCAAATTCGTCGATTATGCGCTGAGCCCTGAAGCCCAGGCTGCCTTCACCGCCGCCATGTATTATGCACCGACCAACACCAAGGCCACTGTTGCCGACGATGTCAGCGAGCGCACGGTCATCAAGGCGATGGACAAGGTCATTCCGGTCGATTGGATCGGCCTTTCAAAGGTCCGCGACCAGATCACGCAGGACTGGCGTCGCAAGGTCATCCCGCTCAGCCGCTAAGGCTCGTGCAGAATGGCAGATCTTTCGCATCACCCATGCGGCTGCGGAAGGACAAAAACATTGCATTCCCTCTGTCGACGCTCTGGTCGGCGGAGGGGGTGGGTAGACGGACATGCATTTCCTTTGGCCTCTGACATGTCTGCGATACGGGAAACGCCGTGAAACAGCGCAGCGAAGTTCTGCTGCGACTGTATAGATCAAGGGACAGGCCTAACCGGCCGGACATGTCCTGGAGAAAGGCAAAAAGCCAGAATGGGAACTTCAGACACCATGCAGCCAGGATTCCTCTCGATTCGTTCACTGACCAAGCGCTACGAGACCATGGTCGCCGTAGATGATCTCAACCTCGAGATTCCCAAGGGCGAACTGGTTGCCTTCTTGGGTCCTTCCGGCTGCGGCAAGTCGACATCGCTGCGCATGATTGCGGGTCTCTCTCCCGTCTCCTCAGGTTCGATCTTGATTGGCGGCAAGGACGTGACGCAGCTTGCGCCTTACAAGCGCGACATCGGCCTCGTTTTCCAGAGCTACGCGCTTTTCCCTCATATGACGGTTCTCAAGAACGTCATGTTCGGTCTTGAGATGCGCAAGGTGCCTGCTGCAGAGGCCGAACGCCGCGCGCGTGAAGCCATTGCCATGGTGCATCTGGAAGGGCGCGAGGACCGCCGTCCCGCCCAGCTTTCCGGCGGCCAGCAGCAGCGGGTCGCACTGGCGCGCGCCCTCGTCATCCAGCCCTCCATCCTTCTGTTTGACGAACCGCTCTCCAATCTCGACGCCAAGCTGCGCGATGAGATGCGGGCCGAAATCCGCCGTATCCAGAAACAGCTCGGCATCACCTCCATCTTCGTCACGCATGATCAGGTCGAAGCGCTCAGCATGTGCGATAAGGTCGCCGTGCTCAATGGCGGGCGTCTGGAACAGCTCGGCACACCGCATGATCTCTATGAGCGCCCGGCGACGGCTTTCGTCGCCTCCTTCGTCGGCCGCACCAACAGGCTGGTCGGCAACGCGGCCGGCGATCGCATCACGGTCGGCGATGCGGTTTTGCGTGCGCCCGGCTCACATGCCGGCAAGATCGACCTGATGGTGCGGCCGCATCGCATGGCCATGACAGTTGCCGGTGACGCTTTGCCTGATTTCGATGGCGTGCCGGTCAACCGCATCGCCGGCGAGGTGCACGATGTCTATTATGCGGGTGACATCCTGCACTACGAGATCGCCGCGGGCGGGCAGACATTGTCCGTGGAGCGCGCGACGTCCGGCGGCGAAACGCCGGTGGCGGCGGGCAGCGCAGTCAGCCTCGTCTGGCGCGTCGAAGATACGCTGGTTTTCGGAGCGAATCCATGACAGCGTCAGTCATGATCACGGCTCCCGGCAGCCGCACCTCGTCCATCGTATTTCTTGCAACCCTCCTGCTTGGACCGATCATCGCAGTCAACGGTCTGGCCTTCGTGATGCCCGTCTTCAACCTGTTGCTGCTTTCCTTCCGTGAAAGCCTTGGTGGCGGCGGTCTCGGGGAAGCCCACACGCTTGAAAACTGGTCATCCACGCTTACCGACGGTTTTTATATCGAGCTGATCGGCCAGAGCATCCTGACCAGCCTTATGATCACTGTTCTGACGCTCATCGCCTCCTATCCGATCGCGCTTTACCTCCACCGGGCGCAGGGCCGCTGGAAGACGCTGCTACTGGTGCTGGTCATTTCGCCGCTGCTCACCTCGGCCGTGGTGCGCACCTATGGCTGGATCGCGATCCTTGCGGATGACGGGCTCATCAACAACATCCTCTTTGCACTGGGTGCTGAAAGCGGCGTGCGCCTGTTGTTTAACAAGATCGGCGTGGTCATTGGCCTCACCGAAATCCTGATGCCCTACATGATCCTGGCATTGCTTG